>Ga0081539_10000069_pt1 | contig 236854 bp, 237 predicted proteins | sample TabmetS4T2R2_FD_71023 | JGI IMG/M metagenome (GOLD analysis project Ga0081539, IMG submission 71023) | Tabebuia heterophylla rhizosphere microbial communities from the University of Puerto Rico - S4T2R2 | ecosystem: Host-associated > Plants > Roots > Rhizosphere ... | reverse complement strand
ACCTTCGTGATCGCCGCCGTCAGCGTCGTCTTGCCGTGGTCGATGTGCCCAATCGTCCCCACGTTCACGTGCGGCTTCGTCCGCTCGTACTTGGCCTTGGCCATTCGCAGCTACCTCCCGTACCCGCTGGGCGTCGGCGAAAAAATTCTGGAGCCCATGTCCGGGATTGAACCGGAGACCTCGCCCTTACCAAGGGCGTGCTCTGCCAACTGAGCTACATGGGCGCAACGGTTATCGATCAGTCGCGCGCCGATATTGTGTGGAGCGTCGGCAAGCGCAGCCACGCGCACCGCGCGGCGAGTCTCCACGTGCGGCGCCACGCGCACCTCGCGGGAAGTCTCCACGTGCGGCGCCACGCGCACCTCGCTCAGGCCACCCTCGACTCGAGCCGCACGCGAACGCTCCGCTACAATGGAGCGGGAAACGGGATTCGAACCCGCGACCCCCAGCTTGGAAGGCTGGCGCTCTACCGCTGAGCTATTCCCGCCCGGATCGGTGGTGGGGAGGGGAGGATTTGAACCCCCGAAGGCGTACGCCAGCAGATTTACAGTCTGCCCCCTTTGGCCACTTGGGTACCTCCCCGAACCTGCCGGCATGCGATGAGAACCTCTCGTTGGCTAACACGCGGCACAAAAGCTGGCGCTGGCGGGAGGATTTGAACCCCCGACCCACTGCTTACAAGGCAGTTGCTCTGCCCCTGAGCTACGCCAGCACGGACAAAGTTCCAATCTAGTGTCGAGAATTCGATAAGTCAAGGGTTTGATGACGTTGGCGAGTGACCTCGTAGCAGAGAATCGCGGCCGCAGCGGCGACGTTCAGCGAGTCGGCGACGCCGGCCATCGGAATGGTGAGCGTGGCGTCGCACGTCCTGGCGACGAGAGGTCGTAGCCCCTCGCCCTCACTCCCCAACACCAAGCATACGGGACCGCGCAAGTCCGCCGCCCAGGGCGCGATGCCGTCTCGGATGGCCGAGCCGTACACCCAAGTACCCGATTCCTTGATCCTTTCGACCGCTGACACGAGATTGGTCGCCCGCGCGACCGGGACGCGCTCGAGGGCCCCCATGGCTGTTCTGGCGGCTGCGTCGGTCAGCCCAACCGCGTGGTGCTTGGGGATGACGACCCCATGGACCCCGAACGCCTCGGCGGTTCTCAAGATCGCGCCGAGGTTCCGCGGATCCTGGATCTGGTCGAGGACCAGATAGAACGGCGGTTCTCCGCGCTCGACCGGCTCGGCCAACAGATCGTCGACGTCGACGTACTCGGCCGAAGTCACCCGGGCGACCACTCCCTGGTGCTCGGCGGAACCCGCCATCGCGGTCAGCTGATCGCGTGTACGAAAGGACACCTTCACGCCGGCGCGTCGGGCCAGTGCCACCACCTCGCCGAGTGGGCCGCGCCCGCCGGCCAGGACGGCGATCTCGTCCGCGCGCCGACCCCCACTCCGCAGCAGCGCGAGCACGGGATTGCGGCCGTACACGCGGTCCTCGGCCATCAGCTGCTCTTGCGCGCGAGCCGTGGCCCGGCCGGCGTGTCCTCCACCAGCCAGCCGAGCGCCTGGATCTCGGCACGAAGCTCGTCGGAGCGGCGAAAGTCCCGTCGCCCGCGCGCCGCTGTCCGCTCGGCGACGAGACGCTCGACGGCAGGCGGCGGCCCGCCGCTCTCCGTCCGCCCGGTGAACAGCCCCAGCGCGTTCCCGAGGCGTCGCAGCTCCGCCACGCCGGCCGCGAGCGCCGGCACGTCGCCGCGCTCGCGATCCTCGTTGACCAGGCGCGCCAGCTCGAACAGCACCGCGAGCGCCTGCGGCGTATTGAAGTCGTCGTCCATCGCCGCCTCGAACTGCGCGCGCAGCGCGACGAGCCGCGGCCCGGGGACGCCCGAGGGCACGGAAGCAACGCGCGGGTCGTCGAGCAGGCGCGTGAAGCGCTCGAGGGCGCGCGCAGATTCATGCACGCGCGCCTCCGACCACTCGAGCTGATGGCGATAGAGCGTGCCGAGCATCCACAGCCGGAGCGCGTCGCGGTCGTGGCGCTCGAGCATGGCGCGGATCGTGAGCGTGTTGCCGAGCGACTTCGACATCTTCTCCGCGCCGAGGTTCACCATCCCGTTGTGCAACCAGTAGCGCGCGAACGTCTTGCCGGTGTCCGCCTCAGACTGCGCGATCTCACACTCGTGATGCGGAAAGATGAGGTCCGTGCCGCCGCCGTGAATGTCGAACGTCTCGCCGAGATACCGCGACGCCATCACCGAGCACTCGATGTGCCAGCCGGGACGTCCGGGACCCCACGGGCTCGGCCACGAGGGCTCTCCGGGTTTCGCTGCCTTCCACAGCGCGAAGTCCCGCGGATCGCGCTTGCGCTCGTCGACCTCGACGCGCGCGCCGGCAAGCAGATCCTCGAGGTTACGGCCCGAGAGCTTGCCGTATTCCGGGAAGCGCCGGATCTCGAAATACACGTCGCCGTCGACCACGTATGCGATGCCCCGCGCGAGGAGCCTGCCGATCAGCGCAATCATGCCCTCGACGTGCTCCGTCGCCTTCGGGGCGACGGTCGGTAGCAGGACGCCGAGCGCCTCCATGTCCCGCGCCTCGGCCTCGATGTAGCGCTGGGCGATCTCCGAGGCCGGCACGGCCTCCTGATTGGCCCGCGTGATGATCTTGTCGTCGATGTCGGTGTAGTTCCGCACCGTCGTGACCCGGAAGCCCCTGTACTCGAGCCAGCGGCGAATGACGTCGAACGCCACGGCGCTGCGCGCATGGCCGATGTGCGAGTAGTCGTAGGGCGTGACGCCGCAGACGTACATGCGCACCTCGGCGGCCGTTCCCGGCACGAGGTCTTCCTTGGTCCGCGCCATCGTGTTGTAGACCTTCACGCGACCTCCAGCATCACCACGGCCATCGCTGCGATCCCCTCGCGGCGACCCAGCAGCCCCAATCCCTCGGGGCTCTTGGCTTTGACGCTCACCGCCTCGACGCCGATTCCGAGTGTGTCCGAGAGGCGCTTGGCCATTTCCGGCAGGAGGGGCGACAGCTTCGGCGCCTGCGCCAACACGGTGGCGTCGACGTTGATGAGCCGCGCTCCACGCGCCGTCACGAGATCGAGCGATCCCCTGAGGAGCACCAGGCTCGAGACGCCGCGCCACCGCGGGTCGGTATCGGGGAAGTGACGGCCGAGATCGCCAAGTGCGAGCGCCCCCAGCAGCGCCTCCGCAACCGCGTGCGTCAGCACGTCGGCGTCGGAGTGGCCGTCGAGCCCCTTCTCGGACGGCACGGTGACGCCGCCGAGCACCAGCGGACGGCCGGCGACCAGCGGATGGAGGTCGAACCCGAGGCCGACGCGCGTCACGACCGCGGCCCCATCGGCGCGCGGCCCCCGCGCGCCCGCCGCAAATCGTCGGGCGTCGTGATCTTCACGTTGCCGGCGAGGCCCGGCACCACGCGCACGCGATGGCCGAGCCGCTCGACCAGCATGGCGTCGTCGGTGCCGGTGACGCCATCACGGCGCGCCTTGTCGTGCGCCTCGCGCAAGATCTCCGCGCGAAACGCCTGCGGCGTCTGCACGGTCCACAGCCCGCTCCGGTCCACCGTCTCCTCCACCAGGCCGTCGCGGACGCGCTTGACAGTCTCCGCCACCGGCAGCGCACAGATGGCGGCACCATCGGCGCGCGCCGTCGCCAGTACCGCATCGATGAGCGCGCGCGTGATGAACGGGCGCACGGCGTCGTGCACCAGCAGGATGCGCGCTCCGTGGGGCGCCGCCTCCAGCGCCAGCCGCACGGACTCTTGTCGCGTCGCGCCGCCGGCGACGACCGTGACGCCGGGGCCGAGCAGGCGTCGGGCACGCTCGGTATGGGCGGCGGGCGCGGCGACCACGATCGCGGCCAGCCGCGGATGGCGCCGGAAATGCCAAACCGTCGCCGCCAGGATCGCCTCGCCGCCGACGCTCAGAAACTGCTTGGGCGTGCGCCGACCCAGACGCGTCCCGACGCCGCCGGCCGGAATGAGCACGGCGACGTCACGCATCGCGCGTGTCCTCGCCCTCGCTCCTGGGACGCGCAAATACCATGCGGCCGGCCGACGTCTGTAGCGCGCTCGTCACCACCACCGGCACCTCCTGGCCCAGCAGGCGGCGTCCCTGCTCGATGACGACCATCGTACCGTCGTCGAGGAATCCCACGCCTTGCCCCGGCTCCTTGCCTTCGCGCTGCACCTGCACGCGCAGACTCTCACCCGGCAGCACCACGGGCTTCAGGGCATTGGCGAGATCGTTCACGTTCAGGACCCTGACGCCGCTCAGCTCGGCCACGCGATTGAGATTGTAGTCGGTGGTGACGACGCGCGCGCCGCGACGACGCGCCAGCTCGACGAGCTTACCGTCCACGTCGCTGCCGTCGGCGACGTCCTCGTCGAGAATCTCGACGCTGTGAAGATCTTGAAGGCGCTTGAGGATCTCGAATCCCCGCTTCCCGCGGTTGCGGCGCAGAGGATCGCCGCCGTCCGCAAGCCGCTGCAGCTCGCGCAGGACGAACCGCGGCACGAGCACGCGGCCCTCCAGATAGCCGGTGGCCGCGACGTCCGCGATTCGGCCGTCGATGATCGCGGAGGTGTCGAGCAGCTTCGCGGTCTCCGCATACGCGGCGCGCGCCGCCCCAGGCGGCTCACGTCGGAGCGCCACGAGGAGCTCCAGGCCGACGGCGGCGGCGCCAATGGCCGCGCCCGCCAGCGCCGCCGGTGCCGGCGCCGCTCGCAGGGCCACGGCGATCGCCACGCCCGCCAGCGCCGACACGACGATCACGAGCACGCGAATGCTCGTGACGATCAGGGCAGCAGCGCCTCGAGGGCCTCGCTGACCGTGGCCACGCCGCGCACGCTCAGCGGAGCCGAACGCGCGTCGGCCGCACCGCTCTTCGGGATCACCGCGGAACGGAAGCCGAGCTGCGCGGCCGCTCGCAGCCGCGCGTCCAGCCCCGCCACCGCGCGCACTTCGCCGGTGAGGCCAACCTCGCCGAGCACCACGACGTCCGGCGGCAGTGGGCGCTCCATATAAGAGGATGCGGCCGCGAGAACCACCGCCAGATCGGCGGCCGGCTCGACGATGCGGCCACCGCCCGCCACGTTGACGAACACGTCCTGATTGCCGATCGGCAGCTGCGCGCGCTTCTCCAGCACCGCCAGGAGCAGACAGACGCGATTGTAGTCGGCGCCGAGGACGGTGCGCCGCGGCGTGCCGAACGAGGCGCGCGACACGAGCGCCTGCAGCTCGAGGAGCATCGGACGTGTGCCCTCGAGGCTCGCCACCACGACGGAGCCCGGCGCGCCGACCGGCCGCTCCGACAGAAAGAATCCGGACGGATTGGCGACCTCGACGAGTCCGCGCGCGGTCATCTCGAAGACGCCGATCTCGTTGGTCGACCCGAACCGGTTCTTGACCGCGCGCAGGGCGCGATACGCGTGGTGTGCCTCGCCCTCGAAGTACAGCACGGTGTCGACGAGGTGCTCCAGCACGCGCGGCCCCGCCAGCGCGCCCTCCTTGGTGACGTGGCCGACCAGGAACGTCGCAAGTCCCCGACCCTTGGCCTGCGTCATGAGACGCGCGCCGCACTCGCGCACCTGCGCGACGGAGCCCGGCGCAGACTCGAGCTCCGGCAGAAAGACCGTCTGGATCGAGTCCACGATGAGCGCCTGCGGCTTGACGTCGTCGAGCGCCGCCTGCACCGCGTTCAGATCCGTCTCGGCCCACAGCAGGAGCCCGTCGCCCGCGATGCCAAGCCGATCGGCGCGCATCTTCACCTGCGCAGCCGATTCTTCGGCGGAGACGTAGAGCACCGGCGGCCGGGCTTTGGCGAGGGCGCGCGCGGCATCCAGCAGCAGCGTCGACTTGCCGGCGCCGGGTTCTCCGCCGATCAGTACCAGCGAGCCGCGCACGACGCCGCCACCGAGCACGCGATCGAGCTCGCCGATGCCGGTGGGCAGCCGTTCGCCGGCCTCGAGCGCCACGTCCCTGAGCGGCTGCGGACGCCCCGACGCCGGCGCGCCGGCGCGCCGCCCGCGCGCCGGCGGCTCGGCGCGCTCTTCGACGAGCGGCACGTAGGCGCCGGAGGCACGCAGGCAGTCGGGGCACGTGCCGGGCTTGGGACTCGCGAAGCCGCATTCCTGGCAGCGATAGACCGACGTCGATCGCGGGCTCACTCACCCTCCTTCGGCTTGCCGCCGCCACCGAGGCCGCGCAACAGTCCGCGAAGCAGGAAGGAGCGCTGCGCGCCGTCGAGGATGGAGACGAGGCGCTCGTACACGGTCGGATCGGCGATGAGCGCGCCGAGGGTGCCCTCGCCCTCGTTGATCTTGGCCGTGATGTCCTTGAGGTTGGCCAGCGCCGCCTGCAGATCACGCGAGGCCTGGCGGATGCTGGCGTCGGCCGGCTCGTCTTTCACGAGGCCACCGAGCGTGCCCTTCCCGCCGACCAGCCGGTCCGAGACCTCGCGGAAGTTGTGCGCGGTGACCTTGAGGTCCTCCAGGACGTTCTTGTACTTCGGGTCGAACAGCAACGCCGGCACGAGGCCCTCTTCGCTCGTGCCCGGCTGCTCGGCGACACGCGCGAGCTTCTCCATCGCCGCCACGAACCGTCGCGCCGCCGCGGTCGACTGCGCCGAGGTCAGCACCCCCGCCGCCCCCTCCCCGCGCTCGACGCGGTCGAGCAGGCGCTGCGTGGTGGCGATCACGTCGTTCATCTTGCGCAGCGCCACCGGCTCCTCGTAGATCAGCGCATGTGCCCACCCGCGCCCCTTCTCGATCTCGTCGACCATGCGCGCCACCCGATCGGTAACCCGCCGCGTCGAGGCCATCGTGGCCGAGGCGTCCTCGATGACCTTCGACTGCCGCAGCGTGTCGGCGGTCATTTTGAGACTTTCGGCCAGCGCCGCCACGTTTTTCATCGTCTCCGCGCCCTGGCCGACGATCTTGCTGAAGTCCGTCGGATCGCGGGAGACGATGACGTCACCGTCGCGCGTCGGCGGCGCGTCCGCCGTGCCGACGGTCAGCTCCACGATGCGATCGCCGAGCAGCCCCTGTGTCTCGATGCGCGCGACGGAGTTCTTGCGCACGCGGTTCTCGAACTGCCTGGCGATGGACAGGTCGACGCGGACCTTGCCGCCGGGCTCCGCCGGCAGGTTCACGCGCTTCACGCGGCCGATCTGCACGCCCGCCAGCCGCACCGTCGCGCCCTCATTGAGGCCGCCGACCTCCGTGAAGTCGGCGTGAACCGTGTACCGGGACTCGAACAGCCGCGCCCGCGCGCCGAGCGCGTACACGAGGGCGATGCCCGCAATCAGTGCCACCAACACGAACACGCCGACGCGGAGCTTCTTGCCGAGCTCGCTTCGCTCATCGTTCACGTGATCACCTCGCTTCGCCCGCCAGAAACGCCTGCACCGCGGGGTCGCCGGACGTCATCACCTCGGTCGGGCGACCGACCACGGCGAAACGGCCGTCCATCAGGATGGCCAGCCGGTCGGCCACCGTACGCGCGAGCTCGACATCGTGTGTGACGACGATGGACGTGTCGCCGACACCACCCTTGAGCTGCACGATCAGCTCGCCAACCATCTTGGAGTTCGTCGGATCGAGTCCCGCCGTCGGCTCGTCGAAGAGCATCAGCTCCGGCTCGATGACGAGCGCGCGGGCGATGCCCACGCGTTTTTTCATGCCGCCCGAGAGCTCCGAGGGCAGGAGCGGGAGCACGTCCTCGCCGAGGCCGACGAGCGACAGGACGTGCACGACGCGCTCGTGGATCTCGCGCTCTTCCAGGCTCATGTGCTCGCGCAGGGGAAAGGCGACGTTCTCGTAGACCGAGAGCGAGTCGAACAGCGCCGCGCCCTGGAAGACGTAGCCGATACGCCGCCGGATCGGCAGCAGCTCCTCCTCCGAGAGCCGCTCGATCGCGAGGCCGAAGACGCGCACGTCGCCCGCGTCGGGGCGGATCAGACCGGCCACGTGGCGCAGGAGCACGGTCTTGCCGGAGCCGCTGCCGCCCATCACCACGAGCGTCTCGCCCCGGTTGAGCTGGAACGACACCCCGCGCAGCACCTCGGCCCGGTCGAACGACTTGCGCAGCCCCGTGACGTCGACGACGGTTGGCGCCATCGATCACCAGAAGATCATCAGGAAGATCTTGGTGAGGAAGAAGTCCGAGACGATCACGCCCATGGTGACGTGCACGACGGTGGCGGTGGTGGCGCGTCCGAGCCCTTCGGTGCCGCCCGTGGTCGACAGCCCGTTATAGCAGCCGATCAGCGTGACGATGCCGCCGAAGAAGAAGGACTTGCCGATGCCCATGAGAAAATCGCGGGGGATGACCCAGTAGGTCGTCACGTTCCAGTAGGTGTACATGTCGGCGCCGCGCTCGATCCACATGATGACCATGCCGCCCAGGACGCCGACCACGTCGGCGAGGATCGTGAGCAGCGGAAACACGACGAGCGCAGCCAGCACGCGCGGCACGATGAGCCGTTTGATGTAATTGACGCCGAGCGTCCGCAGCGCGTCGATCTGCTCGGTCACCCGCATGGAGCCGAGCTCCGCCGTGATGCCGGAGGCCACCTTGCCGCCGACGAGGATCGCGGTCAGCACGGGGCCCAGCTCGCGCAGGATGGCGAGCGCCGCGAGCGGGCCCACATACGCCTCGGCGCCGAAGCGCGCCATGTTCACAGCGCTCTGGATCGCGAAGACCATGCCCGTGAAGATGGCGGCCGTGAGCGCCACGCCGAGCGAGCGCACGCCCATGACCTCGATCTCGTTGGTGATCAGGCGGAAATACTTGGGCGGCAGCGCCATGCTGCGGAAGACCTGCGCGGTGAGCAGACCGACGCCGCCGTACCACATCGCCGTCCGCCTGAGATAGGCTTCCATCACTCACTCCATCGCGAAGCTCTGCACGAAGCGTCCGAAATCCGCGCGGCTGCCGTCGAACTCGTCGGGCGGCGCCACGTAGAGCAGGTCATACACGCAGCGGGCGTCCTTGACCACGTAGCTCTCGATGCGCATGCGGCCCTCGCCGTCACGGGGACGCCCCTCCACGACGAGATGCGCTGCGCGCCGGCCGGCGAGGTCCGCCGCGCCATCTTCGAGCGTCGCGCGATCTCGCAGGCCGAGCAACAGGTGACGTTCGAGCAGACCGTAGTCGCGGCGCGCCGCGTCGGCGCGGCAGGTCGCGTGGACCAGCATACCCGCGACGCCGTCGGCGCGCCGCAGCTCGAGCTCGGCGCGCGAGCCGTCGACCACCATCCACCCGGGCCCGGGAATCGTCACGCGGAAGCCGTGCTCGGAGCGATACACACCATCGTGCAGGCGCCGTCCGGCGCATCCGGCGAGGATGGCGAAGGCGACGGCCGTGACGAGCGCCGCGCGCCGGGCGCCGGCGCTCACGCGTTAACCTCCCGAAGCCGCGCGCTCCCGGTGCCGGCGCGCCAGCTCCTCGAGGACGTCCTGGAGCGCGATGCCACGCTCTCCGAGCAACACCAGCGTGTGAAACCAGAGGTCGGCGACCTCCGACACCACACGGGCGTCGCCCTCGCCGCCGAGCGCCGCCGTGACCACCTCGATCGCTTCCTCGCCGATCTTTCGGCACACCGCGGCCTCGCCTTTGGCGAGTAGCCCTGCGACGTACGAGGCCGGCGCCGCCGACGGCGCCGATTTCCGCTGCTGGATGATGCGCTCGATGCGCTCGAGCATGTTGGCGGCGGGGACCGGTCCCGACAGCGCGTTGAAGAAGCAGCTGCGCGCGCCGGTGTGACAGGCGACGCCCTCTTGGTGGACCTGCACGACGAGCGTATCGCCATCGCAATCGGCGTACACGCCTTGCACGTGCTGGACGTGACCCGAGGTCTCGCCCTTTTGCCATGGCGCCTGCCGCGAGCGCGACCAGAAGTGCGTGAGACCGCTCGTGAGCGTCTTGCTCACGGCGTCACGGTCCATCCACGCGACCATGAGCACCTCGCCGGTCTCCGCCTCCTGCACGACGGCGGGGATCAGACCGCGCTCGTCATAGGTCAGCTCCTCCGGGGTCACCGCCGCACCTCGACGCCGCGATCGGCGAGATAGCGCTTCGTCTCCGCAATCGTGTGGATGCCGAAGTGAAAGAGCGAGGCCGCCAGCGCCGCGTCCGCCCGCCCGTCAACCAACGCCTCGTGGAAGTGCTCGAGCGTGCCGGCACCACCCGAGGCGATCACCGGCACCGTCACGGCCTCTGACACCGCGCGCGTCAGCTCGAGGTCGTAGCCGTCTTTGGTGCCGTCGCGGTCCATGCTCGTGAGAAGGATTTCACCGGCCCCCAGCGCGACGGCCTCCTGCGCCCACGCCACCGCATCGCGGCCCGTGGCATTTCGACCGCCGTGCGTGAAGACGTGCCATTTTGTTGTAGTTGGCGATGCACGCTTTGCGTCGATCGCCACCACGATGCACTGGCTGCCGAACCGCTCGGCCGCTTCACGGATCAGCGTGGGGCGCGCGAGCGCGGCGGTGTTCAGCGAGATCTTGTCGGCGCCCGCGCGCAAGAGCTGCCGGACGTCGTCGACCGAGCGGATCCCGCCGCCGACCGTCAGCGGCATGTAGATGCCTTCGGCCGTGCGCCGAACGACGTCGAGCATGATGTCGCGTGCCTCGTGCGAAGCCGTGATGTCGAGGAACACCAGCTCGTCGGCGCCCTGCGCATCGTAGGCGATCGCCGCCTCGACGGGATCGCCGGCGTCCCGGAGGTCGACGAAGCGCACCCCCTTGACCACGCGGCCGTCCCTGACGTCGAGGCACGGGATGATGCGCTTGGCGAGCATCGCTCAGGCCCGGCGTGCCGCTGCACGCATCGCCTCGGCCAGCGACACCGCGCCGGTGTAGAGCGCGCGCCCGATCACGACGCCCTCGATCCCGGCCTCCGCCACCGCCGCCAGCGCCGCGACGTCGGCCACGCTGCCGACCCCGCCGGAGGCGAGGACCGGAATTCCCGACGCCTTCGCCAGGGCAACTGTGGTCTCGACGTTCGGCCCGCGACCCGTGCCGTCACGGCTGACGTCGGTGTAGAGCAGCGCGCCGATGCGCGGCGGGCCGGCGCCCTGCTCTCGCAGCGCCAGCGCGAACTCGATCGGCGTCAGCTCGGAGAGATCGACCCAGCCCTTGAGCGCCACCTTCCCATCACGCGAGTCGACCGCCACGATCACGCGTCGACCGAACCGGCGGCTGATCTCATCCAGGAACGGCGGCTCGAGTGCTCGCGTGCCGACGACGACCCAGTGCGCGCCGGCTTCGAGCACGGATTCGATGGCGCCAACGTCGCGCAGGCCGCCGCCGACCTCGACGGGCAGCGGCGCGACGGCGGCGATGATCTTGGCGATCACCGCCGACTGCCGTGCCTTGCCGAACGCGCCGTCGAGGTCCACCACGTGCAGGCGCTGAGCGCCGCGCACCGCCCATTGCGTGGCCATCGCCACCGGGTCCTCGGAGAACACGGTCTCGGCGTCGGCGCGCCCCTCGCGCAGCCGCACACACCGGCCATCCTTGACGTCCACCGCGGGAATGACGATCACGCCGACTCCTTGACCACCGCGGCGAAGTTCTCGAGCATGCGCAGGCCCCAGCCCTGGCTCTTCTCCGGGTGGAACTGCGTGGCGTGGATGCGTCCGACCTCCACGGCCGCGGCGAATCTCACACCGTAGTCGCACCACGCCTGCTTGAGCGGCCCGGCGCCGCGGGTCACGCAGTCCGTCGTGCGCGCTTCGGGGTAGTAGGAGTGCACGAAGTAGAAGCGCGAGCCGTCGGGCACGCCGTCGAACAGCCGCAGGCGGCCGCCGTGCTCGACGCGGTTCCAACCCATGTGCGGCACCTTGCGCCCTGTCGGAAACCGGCGCACGACACCCGGAATGACGTCGAGACCCAGCCCCTCGCCGAACTCCTCGCTGCTCGTAAAGAGCAGCTGGTAGCCGAGGCAGATTCCGAGAAACGGCCGTGTGCCGTCGAGCGCCCGGCGCAGTGCGGGAAGGAGCCCGAGTCGGCCGAGATTCGCCATCGCGTCGTGGAAGGCGCCGTCGCCGGGCAGCACCACGGCGCGCGCCTCGTCCACCGCCCGCGGATCCTGCGTCACGGCCGCCGGCACCCCGACGCGCGCGAACGCCTTCTCGACCGAGCCGAGATTGCCCCGGCCGTAGTCGATAACGGCAATCAATTACAGCGTTCCTTTGGTGGACGGTAGAATCCCGGCGATCCGCGGATCGTGGCGGGTCGCCTGCGCCAACGCACGACCGACGGCCTTGAAGACGGCCTCGGTGATGTGGTGCAGGTTGTGGCCGTAGTGCATCGTCACGTGCAGAGTGATCTCGGCGTTGAACGCAAAGGCGCGGAAGAACTCCTGCAGCAGGTCGCAGTCGAAATTCGAGACCCGACCGCGCGCCACCGGCACGCTGAACACGAGGAAGGGCCGCCCGGAGAGATCCACCGCCGCGGACACCAGGGTCTCGTCCATCGGAATCGCCGCGGTCCCGAAGCGAACGATCCCCTTCTTGTCGCCGAGGGCCTGCTTGAGCGCCTGACCGAGCACGATGCCGACGTCCTCCACCGTGTGGTGCTGGTCCACGTCGACGTCGCCCTGCGCCTCCACGGCGAGGTCCACGAGGCCGTGCTTGGAGAACGCCTCGAGCATGTGACTGAAGAACGGGATCGGCGTCTTGACCTTCGAGGCGCCGGTGCCGTCCAGCCCGAGCGACAGCGTAATCTCCGTCTCCTTCGTCTTTCGCTCCACGCGCGCCTGCCGCCCCTCGCTCATGTGTGCCCCCCTGGAGGTACGCGCGCCTCGGCGGCGCTGCCGTGCGCCGTCAGCCCCTCGATCCGCGACAGCGTCGTGAGGTGTGGCAGCGCCGCTGCCAGTCCCGACGGCGAGTATTCGAGCACGCTCGACCGCTTCACGAAGTCCTCGGTGCCGAGCGGCGAGGCGAACCGCGCGGTGCCCGCGGTGGGCAGGACGTGGTTCGGACCCGCCACGTAATCGCCGACGACCTCCGGTGTGTGGGCGCCGAGAAACACGGCGCCGGCGTGACGCACGCGCGGTAGCAGCGACGCGGGCACCGCGACCATCAGCTCGAGGTGCTCCGGCGCCAGCCGATTGACGATCTCGACGGCGCTCTCGAGGCTTTCCGCCAGGATCAGCGCGCCGTGATCGCGCAGGGCGGCGACGGCGATCTCGCGCCGCGGCAGCGCGCCCAGACGCCTGGCCACGGCCGCCTCGACGCGCGGCGCCAGCGCGGGCGCATCCGTGATCAACACCGCGCGCGCCATCGGATCGTGCTCGGCCTGGGCGAGCAGGTCGGCGGCGACCCAGTCCGGATCGGCGCCGGCGTCGGCGACGACGATCACCTCGCTCGGCCCCGCCATCATGTCGATGCCGACCTCGCCGAACACACGCGTCTTGGCGAGCGCCACGTAGATGTTGCCGGGGCCGACGATCTTGTCGACGCGCCGGATGGTCGACGTCCCGTAGGCCAGCGCGGCCACCGCCTGCGCGCCGCCGAGGCGCCATCCCTCCGTCACGCCGGCGACCCGCGCCGCGGCCAGCACGACGGGATTCACGCGGCCGTCGCCGCCCGGCGGCGTGACGAGCACGATCTCCCTGACGCCGGCCACGCGCGCGGGCACCGCCGTCATCAGCACGGTGGATGGATACGCCGCGCGTCCGCCGGGAATGTAGACGCCGACGCGGTCGAGCGCCCGCACCTCCTGACCGAGGCTCGAGCCGTGCTCGTCGGTCAGCCGCCACGACTTCGGCAGCGCGGCGGCGTGGTAGCGCTCGATACGCTCGGCGGCATAGTCGAGCGCCGCGCGCGACGTCCGGTCGAGCGTGCGCAGCGCCGCGTCCATCTCGGTGGCGGAGATCGCCAGCGCGGCCGCCGATGGCGCGGCGAAGCCGTCGAGCTTCGCCGTGTACTCGAGGAGCGCGGCGTCACCGCGAGTCCGGACGCCGGCGACGATGGCATCCACCGCCGTCGAGACGTCGGGCGGCACCTGGGACGGCGGCCGCTCGAGCATCCGCACGACGGCGTCGACGCCGAGCGCTCGGGCGTCGAGCGTCCGGATCACGACGACACCGACAGCCGCGCGCGCATGTCGTCGATCAGCCGCGTCACCGCGGCATGCTCGGTCTTCATCGACGCCCGGTTGACGATCAGGCGCGCGGTCGAGCGCGTGATCTCGGCGACCTCCACGAGCCCGTTGGCGCGCAGGGTCTCGCCGGACTGGACGAGGTCCACGATGCGGTCGGCGAGCCCGACGAGCGGCGCCAGCTCGATCGAGCCGTCGAGCCGCACGATCTCGACCTGGATGCCGCGCGCAGAGAAATATTCCTCGGTCAGCCGCGGATACTTGGTCGCGACCCGTACCCACGACCACTTCGCGGGATCGTCGCGCTCCCACAGCGTGCGTGGCTCGGCCACCACCAGCCGGCAGAAGCCGAAGCCGAGATCGAGCGGCTCGTACACATCGGGCTCCTGCTCGAGCAGGATGTCCTTGCCGACGACGCCGAGGTCGGCCGCGCCGTACGTCACGTAGGCCGGCACGTCGGCGGGCTTCAGCAGCAGGATCTCCAGATCGCGCCCCGAATCGCGAAAGATCAGCTTCCGAGAGTCGGGATCGATTCCCGTCACCCCCAGCGCAGCGAGCAGCTCGAGCGCCGGATCGAGCAGCCGCCCTTTCGGCAGCGCCAGCGTCAGCCCGTTCTTCATAGTCGGCGCCCCCCGACGAAGCGCTCGACGCCGGCCAGATCGCGGCGCGTCTCGATGGCCGCGAAGCCGTGCTCGCGCAGGAGCGCGGCCACCGACCCCGCCTGCTCGCCACCGAGCGTCTCGAGCAACAGCGCGCCGCCCGGCACCAGGTACGACGGCGCATCCGCGATGATGCGGCGGATCACGCTCAGTCCGTCGCCGCCGCCGTCCATCGCGATGCGTGGATCGCGATTGACCTCCGGACTCAGCGTTCGAATCAGGTCGGTTGGCAAGTACGGCGGGTTGGAGACCACCACGTGCGCGCGCGTCGCTCCCAGCGTCGCGAACAGATCGGAGACCTCGACGCTGACACGTCCCGCCAGCCCCAGCGCGGCGACGTTGTCCCGCGCCATCGCCGCGGCGCGCGGCGATGCTTCGAGCGCGACGACCCGCGCGCCCGGCCGCTCCCATGCGATCGCGCACGCGATACATCCCGTGCCGGTGCCCACGTCGACCACGAGCGGGGACGCGAGGGTCTCCGGCAGCAGCTCCAGCGCCCACTCCGCGAGCAGCTCGGTCTCGGGGCGCGGGATCAGGGCGTCCGGTCCGACCCGCAGCGTGATGTGCCGGAACGGGGCGGTGCCGAGCACGTGCTGAAGCGGCTCGCGGTTCATCCGGCGTCGCAGCCGGGCGACGTAGCGCCCCGCCTCTGCCGGCTCCAGGGTCCGCCGCGGCTCGACCCGCAGCGCTCCGCGCGGCATGCGCAGCACGCTGGCCAGCAGCCATTCGGCGTCGACGCCGGCGCCGTCCACCCCCGCGGCCCGCAGCGCATCGGTGCCGGCGGCGAGCGCCGTCGACACGGTGGGCCGCGAGTCGAGCAGTGTGTCGGGATCCACCGTGGGCGTCACGACGACTCGACCTTCTGCAGCCGCTCGGCCTGCTCCGCGGCCGTGAGCGCGTCGATGATCTCGTCGAGGTCGCCCTCCAGGATCTCCGGCAGACGGTGCAGCGTGAGGCCGATGCGGTGGTCGGTCACGCGGCCTTCGCGGAAGTTGTAGGTCCGAATCCGCTCGCTGCGTTCGCCCGTGCCGACCTGCGAGCGCCGATCGGCGGCCATCGCCGCCTGCTGCTCCTCTTGAGCGCGCTCGAGCAGCCGCGCCTTCAACACCCGCATCGCCTTCGCGCGGTTCTTGAGCTGCGAGCGCTCGTCCTGACACGTGACTACGAGCCCGGTGGGGAGGTGCGTAATGCGCACCGCGGAGTCGGTCGTGTTGACGCCCTGGCCGCCAGGGCCGGACGAGCGGTAGACGTCGACCCGCAGATCCTTCTCCTCGACGCGCACGTCGACGTCTTCGGCCTCCGGCAGCACGGCGACGGTCACCGTCGAGGTGTGAATCCGCCCGCTCGCCTCCGTGACGGGGACACGCTGCACCCGGTGGACGCCGCGCTCGAACTTGAGCCGGCTCCACGCGCCGCGGCCCTGGACGAAGAAGATGACTTCCTTCAGCCCGCCCACGCCGGTCGGGCTCGAGTCCATGACCTCGACCTTCCAGCGGTGCGCCTCGGCGTACTTCGTATACATGCGCGCGAGATCGGCGGCGAAGAGGGCGGCCTCGTCACCGCCTGCGCCGGCCCGGATCTCCACGAACACGTTCTTGTCGTCGTTGGGGTCCTTGGGCAGGACGAGCTTCTTGAGCTCCTCCTCGAGCGCCGTCTGACGCACCGACAGCTCGTCGATCTCCGCCTGCGCCAGCTCGGCGAGCTCGCGGTCGCCCCCTTCGGCCAGGATGTGGCGGGCCTCGCCGAGCCGCTTGAGGACATCGCGGTACTCGGCGAACCTCTCGACTACCTCGAGCGTGTCGGCGTGCTCCTTGCGCAGACGCGCGTACTCCGGCGGCTGGCTGAAGATGGCGGGATCGGCCAGGATGCGCGCGATCGCCTGCGATCGCTCTTCGATCTGGCGAAGCTTATCGAAGAGCACGGCTCAGCTCCGCAGATGGGACGAGGAAGTGGGGAGTCTCGGGGGCCATCGCGAGGCCCCCCAGCTCGTTATTGCGCGGCCGCGGGCTGCCGCTTGTACTTGCGCTGGAACCGCTCGACACGGCCGGCCGTGTCCATGAGCTTCTGCTTGCCCGTGAAGAACGGATGACACTTCGAGCAGACCTCGACGTGGATGTCCGGACGCGTGGAACGGGTCTTGACGACTTCTCCGCACGCGCAGGTGATCGTGGTGTCGACGTAGTCCGGATGAATACCCACCTTCACGGCTCAGCCCTCCCTCGGAGCCCCAAGAGTACCAAGTGACGGGAGCGAATGCAAAAACCGCGCGACCTTGCGTGGCCGCTTCGCGCGGCCGGACGTCATGGACTCCAGCGGTAGCATCGTGCCCGGAGGGCACCATGGTTGACGTTGCCGAAGCCTGGCCTCGTGGTATGTCGCTCGCCGAGTGGCGCGAGACGCATGACACGCTGCACATGTGGGTGCAGATCGTGGGCAAGACCCGATTGGCCCTGGCGCCACGAGAAAACCACTGGTGGCACGTTCCGCTGTACGTCACCGCGCGGGGGTTGACGACGACACCGATGCCGTACGGTACCCGGGTCTTCGAGGTCGAGTTCGACTTCATCGACCACCGTCTCGGCGTGAAGACGAGCGACGGCGCCGTCCGCGAGCTCGCCTTGCGCCCGCAGGCCGTCGCCGACTTCTACCGCGAGTACATTAAGATGCTCGCCGGCCTCCGAATCACCCTGCAGATGCGGCCCGTGCCGGACGAGCTCGAACATCCGATTCCGTTCGCCGACGATCGGCTCCACGCCAGCTACGACCGCGACCAGGCCCGTCGATTCTTCGAGATGCTGCTGCGGGCCGATCGGGTCACCAAGCGGTTCAAGGGGCGATTCGTCGGAAAGTCGAGTCCGGTACACTTTTTTTGGGGCGCTTTCGATCTCGCCCTGACGCGGTTCAGCGGACGGCGCGCGCCAGACTCAAAGGACGCGTCGAACATGATGCGCGAGGCGATGTCACACGAGGAGTTCAGCGTGGGCTTCTGGCCTGGGAGCGGCACGGTGGCGGAGCCGGCCTTCTACGCGTACGCACGTCCGGAACCCACGGGACTGGCGGAGGCCTCGCTCCGGCCGGCGGGCGCTGCCTACAACCGCGACCTTGCCGACTTCATCCTTCCCTACGAGAGGGCGCGCGAAGCCACCCGGCCCGACGCCGCCGTGCTGGATTTCTACCAGAGCGCATACGATGCGGCGGCGGATCTCGGTCGTTGGGACCGCGCCGCCCTCGACCGCCCGCCGAGCGAATGGGCCTGACCTGCTTGTCGTTCAGGAGCCGATGGAGTCGACGTCGGTCAAACGCGTCACGCGCGGAAGCACTTGCCGCTTTCGAGCGCGGGCTCTGCCCGCGCAATCCGGATCTGGGGCTCGCAGGGGACCCGTCCAGGTCCCCCTCCGATGCTTACCCCATGCTGTGCATCGAGGCGAGGAACTCCTTGTTGCTGCGCGTCTGCTTGAGCTTGTCGAGCAACAGCTCCATGGCCTCGACCGGGTTGAGCTGGGACAGGGCCTTGCGTAGCAGCCACACCTTCTGCAGCTCGTCCTTCTCGAGGAGCAGCTCCTCTTTCCGCGTCCCGGACTGCTCGATGTTGATGGTGGGGAAGATGCGCTTGTCCATGAGCCGCCGGTCGAGGTGGACTTCCATGTTGCCGGTGCCCTTGAACTCCTCGAAGATCACGTCGTCCATGCGGCTGCCCGTATCGACGATGGCAGTGGCCATGATGGTCAGCGAGCCGCCTTCCTCGATATTGCGCGCGGTGGCGAAGAAGCGCCGCGGGCGCTGCAGCGCGTTGGCATCGAGACCGCCGGAGAGCACCTTGCCGGAGGACGGAATCACCGCGTTGTGCGCGCGCGCGAAGCGCGTGAGCGAGTCGAGCAGGATCACCACGTCGCGCTTGTGCTCCACCAGCCGCTTGGCCTTCTCGATGACCATGTCGGCCACCTGGATGTGGCGCTGCGGCGGCTCGTCGAACGTCGACGAAATGACCTCGCCCTTCACCGAGCGCTGCATGTCGGTCACTTCCTCCGGCCGCTCGTCGATGAGCAGCACGATGAGGTAGACCTCGGGGTGGTTCTTGGCGATCGCGTTGGCCAGCTTCTGCAGCATCATCGTCTTACCGGTGCGCGGCGCGGCGACGATCATGCCGCGCTGCCCCTTGCCGATGGGGACGAGCAAATCCATGACCCGCGTCGTCAGGTCCTCGGCGTCGTACTCCAGGCGCAGCCGCTCCATCGGATAGAGCGGCGTGAGGTTGTCGAAGAAGATCTTCTCGCGCGCCTGCTCGGGAGTCTCGAAGTTGATCGCCTCGACCTTGAGCAGCGCGAAGTACCGCTCGGTGTCCTTCGGCGGGCGCACCTGGCCGGAAATCGTGTCGCCCGTGCGCAGGTCGAAGCGCCGGATCTGTGACGGTGAGACGTAGATGTCGTCGGGGCCGGGCAGATAGTTGTAGTCCGGAGCCCGGAGGAATCCGAACCCGTCCGGCAGCACCTCGAGCACGCCCTCGGCGTAGATGAGCCCGTCCTTTTCGGCCTGCGCCTGGAGGATCTTGAAGATCAGCTCCTGCTTGCGCAGCCCGCCTACGCTCTGGACGTTCAGCTCACGGGCGATGCCATTGAGATCGGAGATCGACTTCTCTTTGAGCTCCGACAGGTTCATGCCGTTGGTCGGTAGCTGCGGATCTTGCTGGGACGGGTTTGCTTGACCACGTTCTCGGCGGGCGCTCATCAACGGGCTCCGGGCGCGGCGCTCAGGCCGCATGGGTTAGGTTTTGCGTGTTTCTGCAGAGTTTCTACGGGGTTGCAGCTAGGATGCTACATGTCATCCTCGCATCGCGAGGGGTCTGCTGTCAACGGTTTTCACATACGGACTTCGATGATCGCCCGTTGCTTGATCTCCTTCAGCCAGGCTTCCAGTCGCGCCTCGTACTTCTGCCGAAACAGGATTTCGCGGATCTGCTGCTTGACCCGGATGAGCCCATCGCCCTCCAGGGAGTCCTTCGACTCCAGCCTGAAGACGTGATAGCCGAGCGAGGACCGGAAGGGCGGCGACATCTGTCCGGGCGCCAGCTTGAGGATCTCCGTCTCGATGTCCTGCGCCAGCTCGCCACGCTTGAGCGTGCCCAGATCGCCGCCATCCTTGGCGCTGGCATCCTGCGAATGCTGGACCGCCACCGCGGCGAAGTCGCCGGCTTCGGCGGCCTGCGTGCGCAGGATATCCGCCTTGATGCGGGCGCGCTCCCATGCCGCGTCGTCGCCCCCGTCGGGGACCACGAGGATGTGCCGCGCGTGATACGACAACCCGGTCTCGAGCTTTTGCCGGTTCTCTTCCACGTACTGCACGATCTCGGCATCGGTGACGGACACACGCAGAGCCACCTTGCGCCGGATGACCTTCTGCACGCGCAGGGACTCCCGCACACGCTTGCGCACGGCCTCCATCGTGATGCCCTGCTCCTTCAAGAGCTTCTCGAAATCCTCGACGGTCTTCGCGTTGTACACCTTGATGCGCTCGTTGATCTCCTCCGCGACCTCCTGGTCCTCGACGGTGATCTTCTCGCGCTCGGCCTCCTGCAGCTGCAGGCGGTTGTCGATCAGCTTGGGCAGGAACTGCTTGGCCAGCTCGTCGTCGCTGGCGTTCGCCCGCGCCTGCTTGCTGTCCGCGCGGAAGGCGACGATCGTTTCCTGCAGCTCGCTCAGCGTGATGGCGTCGTTGTTGACGACCGCGACGACACGATCCGCGACGTCATCGTCGTTTCCGGGTGGCCGGACACGGATGTCCCCCGGCACCGGCATGTCCGGGGACGAGGGCTTGGCGGCGACCGGCGGAGGTGGCAGCGGGCCCGAATTGCCGATCAGCGGCACCCACGACGGAATCGCACAGCCGCCGAGCACCAGCGCGAGGGCGGCGACGCGCAGCGGCCTGCGCATCATGCGCGGGCCAGCTCGTCGAGGGCCTTCAGGATCGAATCGCGCACGGCGGGCCACGACCCTCTGGCGATCGCGGCCTCGATCGTGAACTCGCGCTTCATCTGAAGCCGACCGCGGCTGGTCTGGATCGCGCGCACGAGACGCGCGGGCTCGAGCTCTGTGGAGGCGGCGAAGGTGATCAACGCGCGACCCTCGCCGGCCTCGATCTTCTCGATGCGCAGCGCCCGCGCGGCCACGCGAATGCGCACGATGTCGAGGAGCCGCCGCGCCGGCTCCGGCAATGGGCCGAAGCGGTCATCGAGCTCCGCGCGAATGTCCTCGATCTCGGCGTCGTCGGACGCGCTGGCCAGACGCTTGTAGAACGCGAGCCGCTGGTTGACCTCGGGCACATAGTCTTCGGGAACGAAGCCCTCCTCGGTGACGCTGATCACCGGTTCGACCGCCGCACTGGTCCGTTGGCCGCCCAATTCTGCCACGGCTTCGGCCAGAAGCTTCGCGTAAAGATCGTAGCCAACGGCCGCGATATGGCCGTGCTGCTGGGCCCCCAGGAGGTTCCCGGCCCCCCGGATCTCCAGATCGCGCATGGCCAGCTTGAACCCCGACCCCAGCTCGGTCAGCTCCTGGAGGGCCCGCAGCCGCCGCTGGGCCTGCTCGTCGACCCGTCCGTCGGCCGGGACGAGCAGATAGGCGTAGGCCTGCTGCCGCTCGCGGCCCACGCGGCCGCGGAGCTGGTAGAGCTGCGCCAGCCCGAAGCGATCGGCGCGATTGACGATGATGGTGTTCGACGCCGGAATGTCGAGGCCCGACTCCACGATCGCGGTCGAGACCAGGACGTCGGCCTGGCCGTCGATGAACTTGACCATCGCGGCTTCCAGCTCGCGCTCCTGCATCTGGCCGTGCGCCATGATCACGCGCGCGTCCGGCACCAACTCCTGGACGAAGCGCGCCATCGAGGGCAGCGACTGCACCCGGTTGTGGACGAAGAACACCTGGCCGCCGCGCTCGAGCTCGCGGTCGAGAGCCTCCTTGATGACGGCGCGATTGAAGCGGCGGACGACCGTCTCGATCGGCAGCCGGTCCACCGGCGGCGTCTCGATCACCGACATGTCGCGCACGCCGGAGAGGGACATGTACAGCGTGCGCGGAATCGGCGTCGCCGTCATGGCGAGCACGTCCACCGCGGCGCGCAGCTGCTTGACGCGTTCCTTGTGGGCGACGCCGAATCGGTGTTCCTCGTCCACGATCAGCAGGCCGAGGTTCTTGAACTCGACGTCCTTGCCGAGCAGCCGATGCGTGCCGATGACGACGTCCACCGTGCCCTTGCGCAGGCCCTCGACGATCGCCTTCTGCTCCTTGGGTGAGCGGAAGCGCGACAGCAGCTCGACCTTGGCGGGAAACGGCGTGAAGCGCTCGGCAAACGTCGACCAGTGCTGCTGCGCCAGCACGGTGGTCGGGACGAGCACGGCCACCTGCGTGCCGTCGGCGACCGCCTTGAACGCCGCGCGCAGCGCGACCTCCGTCTTGCCGTAGCCGACGTCGCCGGCGACGAGTCGGTCCATCGGGCGCGGGCCCTCCATATCGCGCTTGACGTCCTTGATCGCGCGCAGCTGATCCGGCGTCTCCTCGAAGCGGAACGCCGCCTCGAACTCACGCTGCCACGGGGTGTCGGACGAGAACGCATGTCCCTCGGCGACCGAGCGCCGCGCGTAGAGCTTGAGCAGCTCTTCGGCCATCTCGCGGAGCGCCGCACGCACCGACTCCTTGACCCGCTGCCACGAGGCGCCGCCGAGACGATCGAGGCGCGCCGCGCCCGTGTCCGCACCGAGATATTTCGACACGAGATCGAGGCGATCGATGGGGACGTAGAGCTGATTGCTGTCGGCGTACTCGAGGAGCAGGAAGTCCGCGTCCTTGTCCCCGATCCGCATCGTGCGCAGGCCAAGGTACTTGCCGATGCCGTGGTCTTCGTGCACGACGAGATCGCCGACGGCGAGGTCGGTGAACGCGGTGAGGGCAGCGCCGCGCTGGTACTTCGGCCGGCGCAGCGTGCGCCGGCGGGCGCCGAAGATCTCGGTCTCCGCGAGCACGACGAGGCCGATGGCGGGAATCGCGAACCCGCTCGACAGCTCACCGACGACGAGGGCGATCGGGTCCGGCGACTCGAGCCCCTCTGCCACCCGCGTGTCGAGGTCGTGATCATGGAGGATCTCGCGCAGGTGCTCGGCCTGGCCGGCATCCGCCGCCACCAGGCGCACCGTGAAGCCCTCGACCCGCCACCGAACGAGGTCGGCGACCAGGCGATCGAACTTGCCGGAGTAGGGCTCGACGGACAGCGCTTGCAGCGAGACGTCGGCGGCGTCGGCCGCGAGCGTTTCCAGATCCACGCGCGGCCGACCGGCGATGATCTCGGCGAGCGGACGGCGGCCCGGCGCTTCTTCAGAGGTTTCGTCGAGCAGCCGCGGCGCATCCAGGATCACCGGCGCGCCGGCCGGCAGATAGCTCAGGAGCCGAGTGCTCGTCGCCTCGCCGGTCGATTCGGGCACGGCGACCAGCGGCAGGACGACCAGCTCGTCGAGCGCGCCGGTCGAGCGCTGCGTCGTGGGATCGAACAGCCGAATGGATTCGATGTCGTCGCCGTCGAGCTCCAGGCGTGCCGGGCTCGGATGCATGGGCGAGAAGACGTCGACGATTCCGCCGCGCGCGCTCCACTGCCCGACCTCGACGACCGTGTCGACGCGCTCGTAGCCGGCCTTCTCCAGCGCCTCGAGCAGCAGCTCGCGATCGAGGCTGTCGCGCGTAGCCAGCCGCAGCGTGCCCTCGCGGAACTCGCCCGGCGCCGGCAGCGGCGTGTCGAGCGCCGCCGGCGTGGCGACGACCACGATGGGCTCGCCGGCCGTCAGCCGGCGCACGATCAGCGCGCGCTCGGCCTCCGCCTCGCGGTGATGACCGCCCTTCCAGAGCTGCGGCTCGCGCTCCGGGAACTCGAACGCGGGGGCGCCGAAGAACTTCAGATCCTGCGCGAAGCGATGGGCGTCGCCGAGCGACGCGACGACGACGAGGACCGGGCGTGGATGGCGCTGCAGCAGCTCGGCCACCACGAGCGCACGCGCCGATCCGGCGAGGCCGGCGACGCGCAGGCAGATGTCTCCCTCGGCGAACCTCTTCGCCAGGTCGACAAACGCCTGCCAGGCCTTCAACATCTCGACCGGTTTACGGTACCACGGGGTCGGAGAGCTCCGAGTGGTGTGACGGGCGGGGTGGCGCCGCGGCGCTAGCGCGAGCCCTGCGCGAGATAGAACGACAGCGTCTCGAGCTCGATCGAGAGATCGACGTTCTGCAGCCGCACTTCGCGCGGCACTTTCAGCCGCGCCGGCGCGAAATTGAGGATGGCGCGAATGCCGGCGCCGACGAGCTGGTCGGTGACGCCCTGCGCGGCCTCACCCGGCACGGCGACGATCGCGATCTGGATGCCCCGCACACGCACCTCGCGCGCGAGGTCGCGGCTGGCGACCACCGGCACCAAGTCGACCTCGCGCGCGACTTTGGCGGGATCGTCGTCCACGATGGCGGCGATGCGAAAGCCCTGGCGACCGAAGCCCTTGTAGTGGAAGAGCGCGGAGCCGAGGTTGCCGAAACCGACGAGCACGACGGGCCATTGGCGATCGAGCCCGAGGATCCGCTGCAGCTCCGCCTTGAGGCCCGCGACGTAATACCCGATCCCGCGCACGCCGAACTCGCCGAAGTACGCGAGGTCCTTGCGCACCTGCGCGGAGTTGAGATTGAACCGGTCGGCCATCTCCTGCGAGGAGATGGTCTTCACGCCGTCTTCCTCCAGCTGCAGCAGGCAGCGCGTGTAGACGGAGAGACGGTGGATCGTCATCTCCGGAATTCTGGAGGCGCGGGAGGCAGAGCGGCGTCGCATGTCAGCCATGAGCCGGGCGCCGTCCTGCACCGGCGCCCGGCCGAATCAGCCTACGCGAGGGACATCACGCGAAGTTGATGCCCTTCACGAACAACAGGATCAGCGCGATGACCAGCGTATAGATGGCCAGCGATTCGATGAGCGCCAGACCGATGATCATCGCGGTCTGAATGCGGGCCGCCGCCCCCGGCTGCCGTCCCATGGCCTCGACGGCCGCCGCCACCGCTCTTCCCTGTCCCAGGCCGCACAGACCGGCCGCGATCGCCATGCCGATCCCCGCGGCGATGACGGTGAACGGACCAACCCAACCGCCGGTGGCGGCGCCGGGGGCCTGAGCGAGTGCCACGCCCGGGAACGCGAGCACGAACAGACTTGCCAGCCTCAGTGAACGTCGCACGACCGTCCTCCTCTGTACGTGTGGTGTGCTAGTGATGGCCGGACTCGTGATGCTCGGCGCCGTGGCCGCCGTGACCCTCGTCGGCGTGCTCGATGGCCCCCGCGATGTACAGCATCGTGAGCATCACGAAGATGAAGGCCTGAAGGAATGACACGAGGAGCTTGAGCGGATAGAGGAACCCCACGGTAAACGCAATGGCAACGAGGCCGCTGATGCCGCCGACCACCGCCCCCGCCGCGCTGCCCGACAGCGCCCAACCAATCAGTCCGTTCAGTCCCATCAAGAAGAAGATGACGGCGAGCAGAATGTGCCCGCCCACCATGTTGCCGAAGAGACGCAGCGTGAGCGACAGCGGCCGCGCGAGATGGCTGATGATCTCGATCGGCATCATCAGCGGCGCGAGCCACCACACGGGCCCCATGAAATGCTTGATGTAGGTCACCGGCCCCTGCGCGCGGAACCCGATGGCGTGGTACGCGACGAAGACGATCACGGCGCAGGCGGCGGTGGTGTTGAGGTTGGTGGTGGGCCCGGCGAACCCCGGCACCAGGCTCAGCAGATTCGCGACGAAGATGAACAAGCCCATCGTCCCGATGAACGGCAGGTAGGGACGACCCTGCGGGCCCATCACGTCGTCGATCATCCCCTGGATCTGCTCGAGGACGACTTCCATGAGGTTCTGCGTGCCGTGCGGCACGAGCTCGAGCCGCCGTGTCGCGAAAAACGCCACCAGCGCCAGCACGATCATCACGACCCAGGTGTAGGTCACGTGATCCGGGATCCCCGGCAGGTGGAAGATCGGCGGATGCTCGATCGCTTCCACTCACGCCTCCCTGCGCGCGTCGCGCAGCCCCTGCGCGATGACGGTGACCGGGATCACGCTCAGGCCGGCTACGATCCCGAGCGGATGCACGTGACCGCTGGCGAGCGCCAGGATCACGGCGCCCGCGAGCGCGGTCAGTCTGAGCGCCGCGCCGAGCGTCCAGAGCACGCGTGCGGTCGACGCGGTATCGACGGCCGCCGTGACGCGCGCCGCGAGCCAACGGAAGTTGCCGATGGCGAGGCCGGCGCCGGCGGCCGCGCCGAGCGCACCGTCGACTCCGCCGAGCCAGGCCGCGGGCGCCGTGAGCGCCACGCCCAGCACGCACGCGTCGCGCGAGACGCGCGACGTCAGATCATTTCGGACCATCCAGCTCCCGATTCGCTCTGTTGACCGAGCGAAAGAAAATCACGAACCCTGCGGCGATGCCAAAGCCGAGACCGAGCAGCAGGAGCCAGGGCTTCGTCCCGAGCCATCGATCCAAGTAGTAGCCGCCGGCCAGGCCGATCACGGTGGCGAGCACCATCGCGAAGCCGACCGAGGACAACTCGGCGAGCGCGGACCAGGCTGATTTCTCCCCGGGCTGCGCCATGCGGGCGAAACACTAACACAGCCCCCGGAGCTTGTGAAGCGACAGCACAACCTATCCGAACATGCCTCCCATCCGCGCGCCGGCCAGACGATTGATCACCAGCACGCTGACGGCGGCGACGGCGATGAGAATGACGCCGAGCGCGGCCGCCTCGTTGGCGCTGCCGGCGATATAGAAGGCAAAGATCCCTACAGGAATCGTCTCCCACCCGCCGAGCGACAGAAACAGCACGGCCGAGGCCTCCTGCAGCGAGGTCATGAACGAGAAGAGGGCGCCGACGAGCACCCCGCGCCAGATGAGCGGCAGCGTGACGTCGCCGAAAGACCGCAGGCCGCGGGCGCCGACGCTTGCCGCCGCCTCCTCCATTGAGCGGTGCACGAGCAGGAGCGAGGCGTACGAGCCGCGCACGGTGTACGGCAGGCGCCGCACCGCCAGCACGATGGGCAGGATGATCCAGAGACTGGTGAGCGGGATGCCCAGCCATGGCAGTTCCGCGTGGAAGGCGCGGATGTACGCGATGCCGATGGCCGTCCCCGGCACGGCGAGAATCAGCGTGTTCAGACCGTCGAGCGTGTCGCGTCCCGGAAGCCGCGTCCGCGCCAGGATCCAGGCGATCGGCACGCCCACGGCGATGCACAGGACGACGGCCAGCGCCGAATAGAGGAAGCTGTTCACGATGTACTTCGGCGTCTCCACGATGACGCGCGCGAAGAACAGGCCCGTATAGCGCACGGGAAACGGCGTCATCGACCAGCCGCGTCCGACGGATGCGAGCGCAACGCCGAGATACGGCACGAACGAGAATGCCATCACCGCCGAGAGAAACGTGACGGCGCCCGCGGCGGCCAACGGCCCCAGTCGGCGCCGAGCCACGCGCGAATACGACAGTGACGAGTAGTCCTTGATCGCGACGTAGCGCCGCGCCGCGATCAGAAAGACGATCGCGAGCGCCACCATCAGGGCGGAGATCACGAGTCCCATGCGGAACAGGCGGCGGTCGACGAACTGCACGATGTCCAGGTAGGCCTGCGAGGCGAGCAGGTCGTGCACGCCGAGCACCAGCGGGGTGGCGAAATCCGAGAACGTCCAGATGAAGACGAGCAGCGCGCCCGCCACATACCCCGGCGTCGTCAGCGGCAGCGTGATCGTGCAGAGCTTTTGCCAGCCGCGTGACCCCACGCTCTCGGCAGCCTCCTCGAGGGAGGGATCGATCCGGCCGAGCGCGTCGACGACGTTGAGCGTGATCATCGGGAACAGATGCAGCGTCTCCACCAGGAGCACGCCGTGGATGCCGTAGACGAAGTTGATCGGCTTCGCCAGGCCGAGCCAGTCCTCGAGGAGGATGTTGACCGTACCGGCCTTGCCCATGATGAAGGTGAAGCCGAGCACGCCCACGAGCGGCGGCGAGATGATCGGGATCAGCGTGAGATACCCGAACAGCCGCCGGCCGGGGAACTCGTACCGCACGAGCAGCAGCGCAATGGCGACGCCGAGGATCGACGTGGCGACGACCGTGCCGAGGCCGAGCAGCAGCGAGTTCCAGAGCGAGCGGCGGTAGAAGGCGTCTCCGGCAAAGGCGACGAAGTTCTCGAGGGTCAGCCGTCCGGCCTCGTTGCTGAACGCGTCGTAGAAAACGCGCAGCAGCGGATACACGAGGAACACCGCGAGAAACGCCCAGAGCAGCGCGACACCGAGCGCCGGCAGCGCCGTCGCCATCACGCGGCGCGCGGGCGCCGCCGCGAGCGTGCCGTCGCTCGTCACGGGCTCATTCAGTCGTCGCGCAGCACGAGAGTCGCGGCGGCTGGAAACGTCACGCAGACGCCGTGGCCGGCGGGGAGCAACTCGTGCCGCCATGGATCGCCGACGTCGACCTTCAGCACGAGGCCGCCCGCCATCTCGACGTCGTAGCGCAGCGTGTTGCCGAGATATGCCGCCAGCCGGATCCGTCCTTCGACACGGTTGTCGCCGGCGCCGTCGAGCGCGACGTTTTCCGGACGGACGGCCAGCACGCACGCGCCGCCGAGCGCGACGTCGCCGGGGCCGGCGCGGACGCGGCCGAGCGGCGTCTCGACGATCGCGTGGCCGTCGGCGCGCTCTCTGACCACGCCCGGGATGAAGTTGTTGGTGCCTACGAAGTCGGCGACGAATCGGTTGGCCGGCCGCTCATAGAGCGCCTTCGGCGCCGCCACCTGCTGCACGCGGCCCTCGCGCATCACGGCGACGCGATCAGACAGCGACAGGGCCTCCTCCTGGTCGTGCGTCACGTATACCGTCGTGATTCCGAGATCGCGCTGCAGGGCGCGGATCTCGCCGCGCACCTGCACGCGGATCTTCGCGTCCAGATTCGACAGCGGCTCGTCGAGCAGCAGGATGTCGGGATTGAGCACCAGCGCCCGCGCCAACGCCACGCGCTGCTGCTGGCCGCCGGAGAGCTGTCCCGGATAGCGATCCTCGAGCCCGCTCAAGTTCACCTTCGCCAGGCCGCCCGCCAGCCGCCGTCCGATCTCCGCCGCCGTCAACTTGCGGAGCCGGAGTCCATATGTGACGTTGCCGCGCACGGTCATGTGCGGCCAGAGCGCGTAGTTCTGAAAGACCATGCCGATGTTGCGCTCGTACGGCGGCAGGCGATCCACGCGGCGGTCGCCGAACCGGATCTCTCCGCCGTCGACGGCGGCGAAGCCGGCCAGCATGCGGAGCAGCGTCGTCTTGCCGCAGCCCGAGGGACCCAGCAGCGTGAACAGCTCGCCGTCGCCGATGTCGAGCGATACGCGGTCGACGGCGATCGTCGTGCCGTAGCGCTTGGTCACCTCGCGCAGCGCAATCTTCATTCTATTGAGGGGGGGCCGGCGACCGTCCCCCCTCACACTCCCCTGTTCGCGTCGCGCCCGACACCGTGGCCCCCCTCACACGCCCCTGTTCGCGTCGCGCCCGACACCGTGGCCCCGACTACGGTTTCTTCCAGACCGCTTCGATGTCGCTCCGAAACTTCGTCTTGAGCGCCTCGGAGCGCTGGGCGGCGACGCTTTCGTCGTACACGTTGGAGACGTCACGGTCGAAGTACGAGCGGACGCCGCCAGTGAACTCGACGGCGGTTTCGGCCGTCGAGCCGGGCGAGCCCTGCACCTTGTACTTCGGCGTGATCGGGAAGAGGCCACGCTCCATGAAGACCTTCTGCCCGCGCTCGGTGAGCAGGAACTCGATGAACGCCCGCGCCGCCTTCGGATTTCTCGCGCCGGCCAGGATGGCCATCGGCTCCGGCGTGACGAACGCGTTCTTCGGCGCCACGAACTTCAAGTCGAAGCCGGCGAGCTTCTCCTCGAACGCCATGTACGACGGGACCGCAAAGCCCGCGGTGTATTCGCCCTTCGCCACGACGGTCGGAACGTCGCGGCTGCGCGCGGTGAAGTGCCCCGTGTTGGCGGCGAGCTTCCGCAGCCATTCCCAGCCCTTGTCCTCGCCGTGCATCGACAGGATGACCTCGTACGTCGCGTTGGAGGACGACGACCGGGTGGGCGCGCACTGGGCGACCTCGCCCTTGAGCTTGGGATTGAGAAGGTCATCCCAGTCCTTCGGCTCGGGAATGCCGAGACGCTGGATCTTCCTGGGGTGATAGACGAGGCCATAGGGCTCGAGCGCGGTGCCGATCCAGTAGCCGTCCTTGTCCTTGAGGGGAATCGGCTTCGGCTTGCCGATGCTCGCGGGGATCGACTCCCACGCCTCGCGCGAGACGTCGACCTTCTGAAGCAGTTTCTGGTCGGCGAGCTTCTCGAACAGCGCCGACTCGCCGCCCCAGAAGATGTCGACCTCCGGCTTGCCTTTCCACTCGACCACGCGGCCATAGGCGATCGGCGTCCCGGCGGGGATCGCGTTCACCTTCACCGCCACGTTCCACTTCTCCTTCGCGTACTCGGCGAAGGCCTTCAGCGCCGCGTCGTGGATGAACTTCGACACCGGCGTGATGAGATTGAGCTCGCTCTCGATCGGCGCCTGGGCGGTGGCCCCGCTCGCCGCGAGCAGCGCCGCCATCGTCATGACCGCCATCAGTATTCGTCGCGTCATCGCGCGCTCCTTGTCCAATCGCGCGATCGTTCGACCGCGCGCTTCCAGTCTTCGTATCGCTCGGCCCGCTGCGCCGCCGCCATGGCCGGAGTGAACGTCCGCTCCACCGCGTGGCTCTCGGCCACGGCGTCGAATGAGCGCCAGAGCCCCGCGCCGAGCCCGGCCAGGTACGCGGCGCCGAGGCCGGTCGTCTCGATCACCGCCGGCCGGTCCACCGGTGCGCCGAGCACGTCGGCCTGGAACTGACACAGAAAGCCGTTCGCGGCGGCGCCGCCATCGACCTTCAGCCGTCCGACGGTCGCCTTGGCGTCGGCGACCATCGCGTCGAGCACATCGCGACTCTGAAACGCGATGGCCTCGAGCGCGGCGCGGGCGAGATGGGCGCGCGTGGTGCCGCGCGTGAGCCCGATGATCGTGCCGCGCGCGTGCTGATCCCAGTACGGCGCGCCGAGCCCGACGAACGCAGGGACGAAATACACGCCGCCGGTGTCGGGCACGGAGCCGGCGAGCGCCTCGGTCTCGGCCGCGTTGGCGATGATCCCGAGACCATCGCGCAGCCATTGCACGGCGGCGCCCGCGACGAACACCGCGCCCTCCAGGGCGTACGTCATCCGCCCGGCAATGCGCCAGGCGATCGTCGTCAAGAGCCCGTGCGACGAGAGCACGGGATGCGTCCCGATGTTGACGAGGGCGAAGCAGCCCGTGCCATACGTGTTCTTCGCGTCGCCGGCCTTGAAGCACGCCTGGCCGAACAACGCCGCCTGCTGATCGCCCGCGATGCCCGCGATCGGCACGCCGCCGGGCAGCCAGCCGAGGTCGGCCGTCTCGGCGCACACGCCCGCGGAGTCGACGATGTCGGGCAGCACCTCGCGCGGCACGTTGAACAGCGTGCACATCCGCTCGTCCCACTCGACGCGCGCGAGGTCGAGACAGAGGGTGCGCGACGCGTTGCTGACGTCGGTCGCGTGCACGCGGCCGCGCGTGAGCTTCCAGAGAAGCCAGGTGTCGACGGTGCCGAAGGCGAGCTGGCCGCGCGCGGCGCGGCGGCGCGCGTCGGGCACGTGGTCGAGAATCCACGCGATCTTCGTTCCCGAGAAATACGCGTCGAGCACCAGTCCCGTGCGCTCGCGCACGGCCGTCTCATGGCCGGCGGCCCGCAGCCGATCGCAGGTCCGGGCCGTGCGGCGGCACTGCCAGACGATCGCGCGATGGATCGGCGCGCTGGTGGCGCGATCCCAGACGATGGTCGTTTCCCGTTGGTTCGTGATCCCGATCGCGCTGACGTCGTCGCCGCGGAGACCGGCGGCGCCCAACGCCTGCTTGGCGGCGCGCTCGACGGTGGTCCACAGCTCTTCCGGATCGTGCTCGACCCAGCCGGGGCGCGGATAGTGCTGCGACACTTCCGCATATCCACGAGCGCGAACAACGCCGTCGGTGTCGACGACCAGCGCCGTCGAGCCGGTCGTCCCTTGATCGAGCGCCAACACGAAGCCGGACGGCATCGTAGCGGGAGGCTATCACATGCCGTCGGAACGGCGCGCGGTCGGAGTCAGACGCGGCCGACGGCGCGCAATGCGACATCGGGGCGATCGCTCGTCAACACGTCGACGCCGAGCCCGATCACACGCCGCATCTCGGGCTCGTCGTTGACGGTCCACACGCCGACTCTCACGCCCGCCGCGCGCGCCGCGTCGATCACGCTTTCGTCGACGAGCGTGTGCTTCAGCCCGACGTCGGTGGCGCCGAAGCGCAACGCCCACGCGATCGTGTCCGCCGGGCGCGCGCGCGCGAGCCGGACGTGCATGGCCGAGACCAGCAGGGTCGTCGAGAGGCGCGGGACGAGCTCGCGCGCGCGCTCGATGACGGCCGGATTGAACGACATGAGGTTCGCCCGCTCGAGCACACCCGTCTGCGACAGGGCGGCGATGACGCGCTCCTCGATGCCCCGGTAGCGCGCCCCCGGCCGGATGCGCGAGCGCGGGAAATAGCGCACACCGAGGCCGCGTCCCGGCACCTTGACCTCCACCAACACGCCGCGGTTGGCGGCGGCCACGACCGCCAGCACCTCCTCGAGCATGGGCACGTGCTCGGTGGTCAGGCGCCGGTCGGGGCCGCGCAGCCGCGCGCGGCGCAGCTCGGCGGCGGTGCGGGCGCGCACCCGGCCGAGGCGGTCGGTGGTGCGCCGCAGGGTCGCGTCGTGGATCACGGGCAGCGCGCCGTCGGCGGCGAGGTGCACGTCGAGCTCGACCAGGTCGGCGCCCAGCGCCAGCGATTCGCGGAAGCCGCGCAGGCTGTTCTCGGGCCAGAGGCGCGCGCCGCCGCGATGCGCGGCGACGATCGTCACGTGGCGCGCCTCGATCGTCGCGCGTGATGTCTCACTTCTCGGTCTCGATGAGGCCCTTCACGAACCAGCGCTGCATGGCGACGATCACCGCCACCGGCGGCAGGAGCACCATCATCGCCGCCGCCATCGCCAGGTTCCATTCGGGCAGCTGGGAGGTCCGCGGCACGAGCGTCTCGATCCCGATCACGGCGGTCCGCATCTCCGGGGTGTTGGTGATCATCAGCGGCCACAGGTAGTCGTTCCAGCCGTAGACGAACAGGATCACGAACAGCGCGGCCATGTTGGCCTTCGACAGCGGCAGGAGAATCGTCCACAGAAAGCGCATTGGCCCCGCGCCGTCCAGCTGGGCGGCCTCCGCGAGGGAGTCCGGAACGGTGCGAAAGAACTGCCGGAACAGGAATGTCCCCGTGGCCGACGCCATGAGCGGCACCGTGAGGCCCCAGTATGTGTTCACCCAGCCGAGCACGCTGACGACCTGGTAGGTCGACACGATCCGGACCGGCACGGGCAGCATGAGCGTGACGAAGATCATCCAGAACACGACGTGCTTGCCGCGGAAGTCGAAATAGACGATGGCGAACGCCGAGAGCAGCGAGATGGCGATCTTGCCGATCGCCACGCCGAGCGCCACGATCGCGCTGTTGACGAGCATCCGTCCCATCTGCGCGCGCTGCCACGCCTCCGCATAGTTCGCGATGATGGCCGTCGACGGCCACGGCTTGGGCGGCATTGTCGTGACCTCGGACAGCGTCTGGGTGCTGATGACGAACGCGTAGTAGAGCGGGAACGCGAGCAGCGCGACCGAGGCGATCAGGATGGCGTGGGCCGTGAGCGCATGCCAGTCGGTTTTCCGAGGCCGGGCGTGCGCCGCCGCGAGCGTCGCCGGCTGGGCGAGCGTGCGCGCCATCAGTAGGTCACCTTCTTCTCCGCGAAGCGGAACTGGACGGCGGTCAGGACGATGACGAGCGCCATGAGCACGACCGACTGCGCGGCGGAGTAGCCGAGCTGCAATCCCTCGAAGCCGTCCTTCCACGCGCGATAGACGAGGATCGACGTGGCGTCGCCGGGCCCGCCCTGGGTCACCGCGTGCACCAGACCGAACGTGTCGAAGAAGGCGAACGTCATGTTGAGCGTGAACAGGAAGAACGTCACCGGTGACAGCAGCGGAAACGTGATCGCGAAGAACCGACGGATGGGGCCGGCGCCGTCGACGCTCGCCGCCTCCAGCACCGACGTCTCGATCGCCTGCAGGCCCGCCAGGTAGAACGCGAGGTTGTAGCCGAACTGCTTCCAGATGGCGGCCACGATCAACAGCATCATGGCCACCCATCCCTGCAGGAACCAGTTGAACTTGTACGCGGTCGCGAACGACAACAGCCACGGCAGGATGCCGTACGAGGGATGGAACACGAAGAGCCAAATGATGCCGGCGATGGCCGGCGCGATCCCGTACGGCCACAACAGCAGCGAGCGGTAGAGGGCCAACCCGCGGATCTTGGCGTTGGCGAGCGCGGCGAGCAGCAGGGCCAGCGCCAGCCCCGTGAACGTGACCACGAACGAAAACACGAAGCTCGTGACCATCGAGCGCCGGTACGCGTCGTCGAGGAACAGCCGCTGGAAGTTGGTGAGCCCGACGTAGATGAGCCGATCGCCGAACGGCGAGGCGCGATACAGCGACAGCCGCAGCGAGTCGAACGCCGGCCAGAAGAAGAACACGACCGTGATCACGATCTGCGGCGCGACCAGGGCGTACGGCAGCCAGCGGTTCGGGAAGACGCTGCGTTTCACTTATAGAGGGCGGCGAACTCCTTCAGGATGTCGCTCGATTTCGCGACCGCGTCGTCCAGGCCCTGCTTCGCGGTCTTCTTGCCGCTGACGATGTTCTCCATCTGCTCCTCGATCGCGTCGCGCACCGACGGGAAGTTGCCGAGCCGGATGCCCTGGCTGTTCGGCGTCGTCTTGCCGGCCTGCATCTGCTTGATGGCGGTGAGCTGCTGCGGATGCTTCGAAAAGTGCCCCGAGGCCTCCATCGCCTTCACCGCGCTGTTCGAGATCGGCAGGTAGCCCGTCACGCCCGCCCACCACGCCTGATTCTCCGTCGACGCCAGATACTTGAAGAACTGCGCGACGCCCTTGTACTCCTCCGTCTTCGCGCCCTTGAGCACCCACAGGGTGGCGCCACCGATGATCGAGTTGCCCTGCGCAAAGCCGGCCAGGCGCGGTAGCGGGCCCGTCGCCCAGGCGAACTTGCCTTCCGACGCCTTCGTCAGATTGCCGATGTACGCCGACGACGACAGGAACACGCCGCACTCGCCGTTGCCCATGTTGGCCTCGGCCTTGTTCAGGCGGCCGTTGTACGTGAACCAGCCTTCTTTGGCGCCACGCTGCAGCAGCTCCATCATCTTCACGCCGAACGCGCCGTTGATCTTGAGCGTGGTGGCGAGGCCGTCGAAGCCGTTGGCATGGTCGGCGAACGGCTGGTCGTGCAGCGCGTGCATGTTCTCCACGAGCGTCCAGGATGGCCACGCGGCGCTGAACCCGCACTTCGCTCCCGACGCCACGAGCTTCTTGGCGGCGGCCTCGACCTCGTCCCACGTCGCCGGGGGCTTGTCGGCGAGGCCCGCTTTCTTGAAGAGGTCCTTGTTGTAGAAGAGCACGGGGGTCGACGAGTTGAACGCCATCGAGTAGAGGTTGCCGCCCTGGGAGTAATAGCTCTTCACCGGCCCGATCACGTCGTTCCAGTCGATGGTGACGCCGTGATCCTTGACGAGCTGATACACGGGATACACGGCGCCGGACGACAGCATGGTCTGCGTGCCGACCTCATAGACCTGCACGATGTGCGGCGGCTGTTTGGCGCGGTACGCCGCGATCGCGGCGTTCAGCGCGTCGGGATACGACCCTTTGTAGACGGCCTTGACCTCGTAGTCGCTCTGGGAGGCGTTGAACTTGGCGGCGATGTCGTTGACGCGCTCGCCGAGCACCGCGGTCAACGCGTGCCACCACTGGATCTCGGTCTTCGCGACAGCGGCCGACGGGCCGGCGAGGATGGCGAGCACGGCGAGCGCAACGGTGCGCACGAGGAGCGCCTTCATGCGTGCCTCCAAGGTCGGAGTTCTCGAACGGCGGTGCCGCACTATAGCACAGCGTCGGTGACGCGCCCGCGACGCGCCGGCTACGGTTTGGCGGCGGTGATCCAGAGCGCGATGGCGTCGACGACACCGTCCTCGATGCCGAAGTAACCGTGGGGCGCGAGCGGCTCGCACGGCGGCGATTGCGGCGCGTCGCCGCCGGAGAACGTCAGCAGCTCCTTGCGCGGTGTCGCGGACAGCCGGCGCATCGCCCAGCTCGTGTCCGCGTACCGGCTGTGTGGGCAGGCGTCGTCACGATGGTGCACGACGAGCACCGGCACGCGGATGCGGTCGAGCGCGACATCCTGCAGCGACTCGCCCATCTCGCGACTCCGGCTCATGACACTCGAGGTCAGCACGATCCCGTCGGGCCCGCCGTCGGGGAGCCGCGCGGCCGCGCTCGCCGCCGAGACGCTGCCCATGCTCGTACCGACGAGCCACACCGGGACGGGCGCCTCCGCGCGCAGGGCGGCAATCAGGGCCCGCACGTCGCTCGCGTGCTCGGCGCTGGTACGAAAGTGCACGAGCGCTTCGCTGGTCCGGTCCGAGGGCACGTCGACGACGGCGACGAGGAAACCGCGGTCGGCGAAGCGCTGGCGCATTCGCACGAGGAAGTTGGTATTGCGCGGCCCGATCCCGCCGCGCTGCAGCCCGAGCGCGCCCCGGCCGCCCATGAAGAGGACCACGGTCGCCACCGGCGTGTCGGTGGGATGGATGAGCACGAACGACTCGGTGACGCCGGGCCGGCTCGGGATCGTGCGCAGCCGCTCCTCGAGCGCGCCGGCCGGCGCCGGGATCAAAAGGAGGAGAAGCGCAGCGACGAGCCGGTGCATCACGCGAGCGCGCGGCGCGAGCGCTCCACGTCTGCCTGGTATGCCTCGAGCTCGGCGTCGAGGCGGCGCGCCGACCATCCGAGCAACGCCGCCATGCGCCGCCCGATGGCTTCCGCGCAGTCGTCACCCTGGCAGGCGCTGGTGCCGATGCCGGTACGCCGGAGCAGAAAATCCTGCAGCGAGACGGTGAGCTCCTCCTGCGTCGCGTGATGGAGCTGCGCCACGATGTCGGGATTGTGCGGGCACAGGCGCTCGTCGCCCCCCGGCACCTTGCCGGCCAGCTCGACGATGCGCGGATAGACACGCCCGTACGTCGTCACCAGCGTCTGCAGCGTCCGCTGATCGAGACCGCTGCTCGCGCTCTCGGCCGAGACGTCGAGCCACGTGCGCGCCTCGACCTGTCCGACGTCTTCGTCGACGCCGTCGAGCGTGCGCTCGGCGGTGCGGCCGCGGCGCGGTCGTCCGAGCGCGCGCGACACGCGGTCGCCCAGCTGCTCGGCGAGGCTGCGAAAGCACGTCAGCTTGGTGCCCGTGATCGACACGAAGCGGCCGCCCTCCTCCTCCACGATGCGATGCGCGCGCGAAACCTTCGTGGCCGACGTGCCGTCCTCGTAGGAGAGCGGCCGCACGCCCGCGTACGTATACCGCACCTCGGCGCGGCAGACACGCGGATCGGGCAGCGCCTTGTGCGCCTCCCCGAGCAGGTAGTCCACCTCCTCGCGGGTGGCGTGCACGCGATCGAGGTCGCCGTCGAAGTCCGTGTCCGTGGTGCCGACCAGCGAGAACTCGCGCCACGGGATCACGAAGATCATGCGGTCGTCGCTCGTCGACTGATAGATCGCCCGCTCGGTCAGCCGCGGCAGGAGGCAATGGATGCCCTTCGTGCGGCGCAGCAGGTGCGCGCCACGCTCCTTTATCCCCGCGGCGGCGCGCACGATGTCGACCCAGGGCCCCGACGCGTTCACGATCACGCGCGCGCCGAGCCGCGCCGTCGCCCCCGTCAGCAGATCTCGAGCGATGACGCCGGCGATGACGCCGTCGCCGCCGCGCCGCACCTCCTCGACCTGGCAGTAGTTGTACGCGCGCGCGCCGTGACGGCACGCGGACAGCACGTTTTCGAGGCAGAGGCGCTCCGGCGAGAGCAGCAGGTCGTCGAAGTAGTAGCCGGCGCCGCGCAGGTCGTCGGGACGCAGTCCCGGCTCGAGGCTGAGGGCGTCGATCGGCCGGAGCACGCGATAGCGCTCGCGGTCGCGGCCGGGCGTGAGCCAGTCGTAGAGCGTGAGGCCGATGCGCACCTTGATGAGACCGCGCGTCGAGTCGCGATAGATCGGCACCAGGAATGGCAGCGGCCGGACTTGATGCGGGGCCAGGCGTCGCAGCCGTTCGCGCTCGGCCAAGGACTCGCGGACGAGTGCGAAGTCGAACAGCTCGAGATAGCGCAGCCCGCCGTGCACGAGCTTGGAGGAGCGCGAGGTGGTGCCGGCGCCGAAGTCGCCGCGATCGACGAGCGCCACGCTGAGCCCGCGCATGGCGAGATCACGCGCGACGCCCGCGCCCGCCATGCCGCCACCGATGATGACGACGTCGAATTCGGCGTCGAGAAACGGCTGAGGACGCGACGTCATCCCATCAAATCTCGGATCGATGGTAGCACGAGGTCCGGCGCGATCTCGGCGACCCGCGGGTCATCCGCGCGCGTCACGCCGGACAGCACGAGCACGGTGGCGAGGCCGAGGCGCTTGCCCATGACGATGTCGGTCTCGATGCGATCGCCGACGATCACCGCCTCGCGTCGCGGCACGCCCAAACGCTCGAGCGCGACGTCGAGGATGATCGGCGACGGCTTGCCGACGACGACTTCGACCGTCTTGCCGGTCACCGCCTCCACAGCCGCGGTCATTCCCGCGCAATCGGGGATCTCGCCGCCTTCCACGGGACAGGTGCGGTCCGGATTGGTGGCGATGAGCCTCGCGCCCTGTCGCACGGCCTGCAGTGCGGTGTTGAGCTTGGCGTAATCGAACGTGCGGTCGAACGCGATCACCACCCAGCGTACACGGCAATCGGAGCGCACCTCGAAGCCGTGGGCGGTCAGCTCCGCCACCAGCGGCGGCTCGCCGATCACGAAGACGGGCGCGCCGGGATCGAGCGTGGTGAGATGCCGAGCGAGCACCAGTGAGGAGTTGATCACGTCCTCGGCGGCCGCGGGCACGCCAAGACGCGTCAGCTTCGCCGCGTAGTCCGCGCGCGTCTGCAAGGGCTTGTTGGAGAGGAACGCGACGCGACGCCCATCTGCGCGCAGCGCCGCCAGCGTCTCGCCGGCGCCGGGAACCAGCGCCTCTCCGACGTACACGGTGCCGTCGAGATCGAAGAGCCAGCCGCGATGCGGTAGGCGGATCGGCCGCGAGCCACGGCTCGCCGGCGCCGACACTAGCGGACGAGCGGCGAGACCGCGTGCTGGGCGAGATCCGCGAACGGGGCCGGCATCACGCCCAGGAGCACGATGCCGATGATGGCGATGGCGAGCGCCACGCCTCCCGCAAACGACGGCACCAGCCGTACGTCCGCGCCGTCCGGCTCGCGCATGTACATGTAGACGATCACCCGCAGGTAGTAGTAGGCGGCGACGGCGGAATTCAGCATGCCGAAGACGGCGAGCCAGACATAGCCGGCGCGGACGGCGGACCCGAAGAGATAGAACTTGCCGACGAACCCGGCCAGCGGCGGGATGCCGATGAGCGAGAGAAGGAACAGCCCCAGCGTCGCCGCCAGCACCGGGTGACGTCGCGCGAGGCCCGCGTAGTCGCCGACCTCCACCGCTTCGCCGTCCGAGCGCTCCACGAGCAGGATGGCGCCGAAGGCGCCGGCCGTGGTGAACGTGTACGCGAGCAGATAGAAGAGCACGGCGCCCGCGCCCGACACGCCGCCGGCGACCAGGCCGACGAGCATGTAGCCGACGTGGGCGATGGATGAGTACGCGAGCATGCGCTTGAGGTTCGACTGAGCGATCGCGATCACGTTGCCGGCCGTCATGGTCACCACCGCCACCGCCCACAGCAGCACGCTCCAGTCCGGCTGCGCCGCCTTAAGCGCGACCGTCAACACGCGGATCAGCGCGGCGAACGCCGCCGCTTTCGAGCCGGTCGCGATGAGCGCGGTCACCGACGTCGGCGCGCCCTCGTACACGTCCGGCGCCCACATGTGGAACGGCACCGAGGAAATCTTGAAGCCGAAGCCGACGAGGAGCAGCCCGAGGCCGATCGTCACCAGCGTGTCGCGCGGCCGCGTGCTCGCGGCGGCCGCGATGCGGTCGAAGTTCGTGGAGCCGGTGGCCCCGTAGATGAGCGCGATGCCATAGAGCAGGAAGCCCGTGGCGAAGGCACCCAGCAGGAAGTACTTCATGGAGGCCTCGCCCGAGGCGAGCCGCATCTTGAAGAGCCCGGCGAGCACGTAGAGCGAGAGCGACATGAGCTCGATGCCAAGGAACACCACGAGCAGGTCGCCGGCCGATGCGAGCAGCATCATCCCGGACGTGGAGAACAGCAGCAGCGCGTAGTATTCGCCGGACTCGACGCGGTTGCGCCGCAGATAGTCGATGGAGAGCAGCACGGCGAGCGCCGACGCGTAGCAGATGACCACGTGGAAGAACAGCGCGTAGTTGTCGAGCAGCACCATGTCACGAAACGCGCGCGACTCGCGATTCCAGAGCGCGATGGAGCCGAGCAGCGCGCCCACCAGGCCGGCCAGCGCCACGCCGCCCAGGTGATCTTTCGTGCGGGGCGGCAGCAGGTCGAGCAACAGCACGAGCACGCCGGTGCCGAAGACGATCAGTGACGGCAGCAGCGCGCCGAGGTCGACGGGCGGCGCGGGGATCATTGGAGCGAAAGCCGTGAGGCCGGCTCGAGCCGTGGGTGGGCTGTGCTAGATGGTTCGTGGCTGCGTTGGAGCGACAGCCGCGAGACCGGCTCCATCCGAGGGTGGCCTGTCCGAGATGGTCTGTGGCTCCGTTCTACGGTCAACGGTTCTCGGCTACGTTCGACTTCCGCGATGACCGTCGGCGTCTTGTTCAGCGCCACGCTTGCCTTGCTCTCCACCTGGGCGATGAGCGCCTGCACGGACACTTCGGTCTTCGACGTGAACGCCTTCGGGTAGACGCCGATCCACACCACCAGCACCAGCACCGGCACCAGCACCGCCCACTCACGCGCGGTGAGGTCGGCGAGGCGGCGATTGGCTTCGTGGCGGATTTCCCCGAACGCCACGCGCTGGTACATCCACAGCAGATAGACGGCGGCGAGGATGATCCCCGTGTTGGCGGCGGCGCCGAGCCACTTATCGACGGTGAACGCGCCCACGAGGATGAGGAACTCGCCCACGAACCCGTTGAGCCCGGGCAGCCCGAGCGACGACAGGCACACGATCAGGAACAGCGCGGAGAATGCCGGGATGACGCCCCACAACCCGCCAAACTCCGAGATCAGCCGCGTGTGCCGGCGCTCGTAGATCATGCCGACCATGAGGAAGAGGGCCCCCGTCGACAGACCGTGGTTGACCATCTGGATGACGGCCCCGACCATGCCCTGCGGCGTGAGCGTGAACAGTCCCAGCATCACGAAGCCGAGGTGGCTCACGCTCGAGTACGCCACGAGCTTCTTGAGGTCGGGCTGCACGGTGGAGACGAGCGCGCCGTACACGATGCCGATCACGGCGAGCGCATAGATCCAGGGACCGTAGTCCACGCTGGCATCGGGGAACAACGGAAGGCAGAAGCGCAGGAAGCCGTACGTCCCCATCTTCAGCAGCACGCCGGCGAGGATCACCGAACCGGCCGTCGGGGCCTCCACGTGCGCATCGGGCAGCCACGTGTGGAACGGAAACAGCGGGACCTTGATGGCAAAGGCGAGCGCGAAAGCGAGGAACATCAGCGTTTGACCGAGCCCGGGCGCGAGGACGTAGCGCGTGAGCGTCGGCACGTCGAACGTGTAGATGCCGGTGGCGGCGCCGTGCTCGTAGTACAGCGCGAGGATGGCCACCAGCATCAGGGCCGATCCCACCATCGTATAGAGGACGAACTTGACCGCGGCGTACACGCGGTTGGCGCCGCCCCAGACGCCGATGACGAAGTACATCGGGATCAGCATCGCCTCCCAGAACACGAAGAAGAGGAACAGATCGAGGGAGACGAAGACGCCGACCATGCCCGTCTCGAGCAGGAGCATGGCGATGACGAATTCCTTCGTGCGGTCCTCGATGGCGTGCCACGCGGAGGCCAGCGCGATCGGCATGAGGAACGTGGTGAGCAGCACCAGCAGCAGGCTGATGCCGTCGATGCCTACGTGATAGCCGACGCCGAGCCCCGGCATCCAGCGCAGCGTCTCCTCGAACTGCATGTCGGCGTCGCCCGCGTCGAACCTCATCCACAGCGGCACCGAGGCCAGGAAGGTCGCGGCGCTCACCGCGAGACCGCTCCACCGCAGCGCGGGGTCGTTGCGGCGCGGCACCGCCACCAGAATGAGTAGCGCGCCGAGGGCGGGCAGGAAGGTGACGACGCTCAGCAGTCCGACGGGCAAGGTCATTGGATCATCGGGCCAGGAAGTATGCGACGAAGATCACGGCGCCGGCGAGCATGGTGAGGGCGTAGTTGACGACATAGCCCGTCTGGAGCCGGCGAAGCTCTGCCGATCCCCATGCCACCGCGCGGCCGAGCCCGTTCACCACGCCGTCGATCACGCCGAGGTCGAACGCACGCGCCAGGAAGACGGAGGCCACGTAGAGCGGCTGCACGATCGCGCGATCGTAGAGCCAGTCCACGTACCACGCGTTGAGGAGCGCGCGATGCACCGCCGTTTTCGGCCGGCCGATGGCGTCCGCCCTCACCGGCCGTGCGATGTACATGAACCACGCCAGCGCGATTCCCGCGCCCACCACGAGCACCGACAGCACGAGCAGCATGATGCCCGCCACGCCACCGTGCTCGGCTTCGGGCCGCGGCAGCACGGGGGCGAGGAAGCGCTCGAATGGCGTGCCGTGCTCGGAGGGAATACCGATCGCGGCGCCCGTGATCAGCGTGAGAAGGGCCAGCGCGATCAGCGGCCACGTCATGACCGGCGGCGACTCGTGCACGTGGTGCGCGACCTCCTTCGACATGCGCGGGGCGCCGAAGAACGCGAGGAAGATCAGCCGGAACGTGTAAAAGGCGGTCATGAAGGCGCCCGCCAGAAGCAGGAGCCAGGCCATACGGCGCCCGAAGAAGGCCGCGGCGAGAATCTCGTCCTTGGAAAAGAATCCCGAGAGGCCCGGTACTCCGGCGAGCCCGGCGGCGCCGACCATCATCGTGATGGTCGTCGTCATCATGCGCGGCGCGAGGTGGCCCATGCGGCGAAGATCCTGCTCGCCGTGCAGGCCATGGATCACCGAGCCGGCGCCCAGGAAGAGGAGCGCCTTGAAGAACGCGTGCGTCACCAGATGGAAGATGCCGGCGGCGTACGCGCCGAGGCCGAGCGCAGCGAACATGTAGCCGAGCTGGCTGACGGTCGAATACGCGAGCACGCGCTTGATGTCCGTCTGCACCAGCCCCACCGTGGCGGCGAAGACCGCGGTGATCACGCCGACCCACAGCACGACGTCCAGCGCGATGCCCGACCGCTCGAACAGCGCGTGGCTGCGCGCGACCATGTACACGCCGGCGGTGACCATGGTCGCGGCGTGGATCAGCGCGGACACCGGCGTGGGCCCTTCCATGGCGTCGGGCAGCCATACGTGCAGCGGGACCTGCGCCGACTTGCCGCAGGCGCCCATGAAGAGCAGCAGCGCGATGCCGGTGGCGGTGGCGGGCGCGAGCGCCCCCGCGCCTTTGAACACCGCCGCGTAATCGAGCGTGCCGAAGGCCGTCCAGATCCACATGATCCCCAGCCCGAAACCGAAGTCGCCGACGCGATTGACGATGAACGCTTTCTTGCCGGCGGTCGCCGCGGAATCGCGCGTGTACCAGAAGCCGATCAACAGATACGAGCACAGGCCGACCGCCTCCCAGAACACGTAGAGCAGCAGGAAGTTGCCGGCGAGCACGAGCATGGTCATCGAGAACACGAAGAGGTTCAGGTAGGCGAAATACCGCGGATAGCCGGGGTCGTCGTGCATGTAGCCGATCGAGTAGATGTGGATGAGCGCGCCGACGCCGGTCACCACCAGCAGCATCACGCCCGTCAGCGGATCGACGAGCGCGCCCACCGTCGTCTCGAATTCACCGGCGACGATCCACGTGAAGAGCGTGCTGGTGAACGCCGGCCCCGACCAGACGCGCGAGAACACCGCGCACGAGACCACGAACGAGCCGATCAGCGCCGGCACCGCGATCCAGTGCGCGCGCCGGCCGATCCTGTGTCCCACGATCATGTTGATGAGCGCGCCCGCGAGCGGGAAGGCGGGGATCAACCAGACGCTGGACACCGCGTCAATCTATCGGGGGGTCTGGGGGGTGTCAAGCAACGGCGTGGTATGATCTCTCGTGCCTCCACGCTCTCGCTTCAAGGGTGGCCTGCTCTTCGTCCTCGTCGTGATCTTCGCGATCGTCGCGCCGATCTCGTACCTCGGCTGGCGCCAGACGGTGCCCCGCGTTCGCTCGCCGCTCAACGTCCCGCGGTTCGTCGGCCACAAGGCCACGTTCACGGTTCCCGTGCAGGCGGCGCGCGGCAACGTCGTGCGCGCGGAGGTGCGCGTCGTCCAGGGGACGAAGGCCGCCACCGTCGCCAAGACCGACGCGCCGCTCGGCCCGCGCGGCGAGCTGCCGGTGAGCTTCGAAGCCGCGTCACTCGGACTCCGCGAGGGACCCGCCACGATCGAGGTGTGGGCGCGCGACGATTTCTGGCGGCCATTTCGCGGCGCCGATCGCGCGATCGCCTCGGCCCCGGTGACGATCGACCTCACGCCGCCGAAGGTCGACGTCCTCTCCGCCACGCGCTACGTGTCGCCGGGGGGCGTGCAGCTCGTGACGTTTCGCGTGACCGACGCCGAGCGCACGGACGTCACGGTGGGGTCGCACAGCTTTCCCTCGTATGCGTACGGCGCCGCCGACAAAGGCGCGCGCGTCGCGCTGGTCGCCCTGCCCTATGACTACACGTCGGCCACGCCGATCGCCGTGAGCGCGCGCGACGAGGCCGGCAACCTGGCCATGCGCGCCGTGCCGAGCGAGCTCAAGCCGCGCGGCTTTCCGAAGGACACCATCAAGATCAGCGAGGCGTTTCTCCAGGCCAAGGTCCCCGAGCTGCTGCCGCAGCGGCCGCCGTCGCAGTCGCTGCTCGACGCGTTCCTCGTGATCAACCGCGAGCAGCGCCGCCAGGCCGAGGTCACGAAGCGCGAGATCGGCGCCAAGTCGGCGGACACGCCATTGTGGGAGGGGCCGTTCCTGCAGCCGCGGAACACGAAGGTCTTCTCGAACTTCGCCGAGACTCGCACCTACGTATACGACGGCCGCGCGATCGACACGCAGGTGCACTTCGGCTACGACCTCGCCTCGACGAAGCACTCGCCCGTCCCCGCCGCCAACGCCGGCGTCGTGGCCTTCGCCGGTCCGCTCACGATCTACGGCAACACGGTGATCGTCGATCACGGCCTCGGGCTGCAGACGCTCTACGCGCACCTTTCCTCGATCGACGCCAAGGTCGGCGACAAGGTGACCCGCGGGCAGGAGCTGGGCCGCACGGGCGCCACCGGTCTCGCCATTGGTGACCACCTGCACTTCGAGGTGCTCGTCGCCGGCGTGTCTGTCACGCCGCTCGAGTGGTGGGATTCGAAGTGGATCCGCGATCGCGTGAACCGGCCGCTGAAGGAAGCGGGCTTGCCCGAGATCGCCGGCGTCGGCGCCATCAGCGAGGACGACGCCGCGTCACGCCCCGCCGCCTCGCCGCGGTCGACCCGTCGCCGCGCTCGCTAGAACCGACCGAGCGGCATTCCGTCCCCGAGCTTAGAACGCGCCGAACTTCTCGTACGCGGCGAGCGGGGTCATTCCGCGCTTGACCGCGGTGCGGACCTTGTTCTCGGTGCCCACCAGGCGCTCGCAGCGCTCCAGCACCTCGTGCGCCACGCGCCGCGGCACCACGACCACGCCGTCGAGGTCGCCAACCACGATGTCGCCCAGACTGATGCGCACGCCGCCGAGCGTGAGTGGCTGTCCCCAGTCCGTCACCCGCCACCGCGGCACCGAGTCCTGAGGACTGCGATAGCGCACGAAGGTGGGGAACCGTGCGCGGGCGATCGAGGCGGCGTCGCGCGTACTGCCGTCGATGACGGCGCCGCGGATCCGGCGCGCGCGAAACCACTCGGCCGATAGCTCGCCGAAATGCGCCGCCTCGTTGTCGTTGGCGGCCAGCACGAGGACCGATTCGGCTGGGACCGCGCCGAGCATCGCGAGGAACTTTCGCAGCGTGGCGTCGCGGTCGCGCGGCATGCCGCGGTGCGTACGGCCGCGCGCTGTGAAGACGTAGCCGGCCAGGCGCATCTCCGGCGTCAGCGGCTGGATCGCGTGCGGCAACGTCTGGCGCAGCAGCCCCATCTCGTCGAGCACGTCGGTGACGGCGGCGGTGTAGATCTTCGCAAAGCGGCGCGGCAGATTGTCGGAGCGTCGCGAGGCCATGCGCGCCGATTCTACGACAACAGCAGGCGCGGCAGCGCGCGCGGCGACACGTAGTCGCCGATGACGCCGAGCAGCGCGGCCAGCACGCGTGGCCGGGCGGCGAGCCAGCGCGCGGCGAGATTCGCCAGGCGGCGCCGCGCGATCAGCGTCTGCAGCAGGCGCGTGAGGCGCGCCTTGTCCGCGAACGCGGCCTGGCGTGCGCGCTCGTAGCCGCTAAGCGCGGCCGCCGAGACGTCGCCCGCCCGCAGTGCTCCCGCGATGGTCTCCGCCGCCAGCTCCGCCGAGCGGAGCGCGGTGAAGATACCCTCACCCGTGAACGGGTCGTAGAAACCCGCCGCATCGCCCACGAACAGCACGCCGCCTTCGCGAGGAGCCTGCACGCGATAGGCGAGCGGCCCCATCGACGCCACCGGCGCGACCCGCACGGCGCCGGCCAGCCGTCGCGCGAGGTGAGGCAGGTGCTTGACGCGCGCGACGAAGAAATCGTCCAGGCGCGCGCGCCAGGGCACGGCGTGGGCCAGCGGCACCACCAGGCTCAGGTTGATCCGCTCGGGAGCGAGCGGGTTGAGGATCGCGTAGTCGGGCGGGTCGACGAAGATCTCGCCGACGTCACGGCAGTCGGGCACGCCCTCGACGTAGGTCACGAGCGCCATCCGCTCCAGCCGGTGGGGCCGCCGGCAGCCGAGGCGATGCGCGATGACCGAGGCGCGGCCGTCCGCGGCGACGACGATCGGCGCTCGAGCCTCCACGCGCCCGCCGGCCGCGTCCACACCGATGACGCCGGCGACGCGGCCGGGCTCGACGACGAGGTCGGTCACACGCACGCCTTCGCCGAGCTCGACGGGCAGCGCCCGCAGGCGATCGAGGAGCGCGCCGTCGAGCGCGGCGCGCGAGACGCCGATGGCGTGGCCGCAGTACGGCCGGAAGCCCCCGACGTCGCCATATCGCGCGTCGAGCACCGTGCCATCGGGCGCGGTGATCCGCATGCCCGCCAGCGCGACGGCGCCGCCCGCGTCGACGGCCTTGAGCACGCCCAGGCGATCGAGCACGCGGCCGCCCTCGGGACTGAGGTACTCGCCGCAGATCTTGGGCCGCGCCCGCGGGCCGCGCTCGAGCACCGTCACGGCGAACCCGTGCTCGGCGAGCAAGATCGCCGTGGCCGCGCCGGCCGGCCCGGCTCCGACGACGACGACGTCCGACGTGCGGCTCACGCCGCCTCCACCACGACGCGCGCCAGCGACCGGTAGCGCGTCAGCGTCGCGTCGGTGACGCCGGCGGCGCCCAGCAGCGCGCCGAGCTCGGCCGGCGCATAGGCGCGTCGCACCGACAACGGGCCGTCGTGACGTGAGATCGGATGCATGGGCAGCACGCGGGTCGCCAGCCACACCAGGGCGAGCGCCAGCGGGGTGCGGGCGAGATCGTTGACCACGAGCCGCCCGCGGCAGATGCGCCGCATCTCACGCAGCGCCAGCACCGCGGCGTCCGGCTCGAGGTGATGCAGCGTCAGTCCCGCGTGCACGACGTCTGCGCTGGTCGACGCGCACGGCAGCGCCCGCGCGTCGGCGCGGACGACGATGATCTCGGGATACGCCGCGCATGCCGCCGACGCCAGCCCCGTGGTCGCTGCGTCTTCATCGATGACCAGCACGCGGACCCGCCGGTGGGCGCGCCGCGCCCAGCGCGCGACTCGTCGGGCGAACGCTCCGTCCCCGCCGCCAATGTCGACGACCTGGAGCGTGCGGATCCGCGGCGTGGCGGCGGCAACGCGCCGCACGCGTGCGAGCGACAGCGCGTATCCGCCGAACCACGCGTTGAGGCGATCGAGATCCGCGAGCGTGGCCGCGAGATCCACCGGCGCCACGCTGCCGTCCAGGTACTCGCGCGCGCCCGCCGCGCGACGCATTACCAGCGCAGGAGCGCGCCCTCGGCCGCGAAGCCGGGACCGAGACCGATCATGAGCCCCCAGTCGCCCGGCACCGGACGGTCCAGGCGCAACAGGCGCTCGAGCACGAAGAGAATCGTCGCCGACGACATGTTGCCGTGCTCGCGAAGCACGGCACGTGGGTGCGCCATCTGCGCGTCGGTGAGGTCCAGCAGCTCGCGCGCCCGATCGAGCACCCGGCGACCCGCCGAGTGCAGCACCCAATGCGCGATGTCGTCGCGCTTGAGACCCTGCGTCTCCATCAGCGCGCGCGCCATGTCGCCCATCATCATGGGCCCGATCCGCCGGACTTCCTTCGAGAGCACGACGCGCGGACGGCCGCTCGGGTACTCGAATCCCATGGCGTCCAGATGCTCGGGCCGAAAGACCGTGCGGTGTCCGACGATGGCGGGCCCGCTGCCGTCGGCGGCGAGCGCAACACCGGCCGCGCCGTCCGCGAAGATCGCGTGGGCGACCGCGCTCTCCAGACGCTCGTCGTGGAAGTAGGCGGCCGAGCAGATCTCGACGGCCACCACGAGGGCGCGATGCGAGGGGAAGGCACGCAGGTGATTCCACGCCTGCTGCAGGGCGACCATCGCGGAGGCGCAGCCCGTGTCGCCGACGTGCACGCGCTGCACGTCGTCGCGACAGCGCAAGGCGGCCACGAGATGGGCGTCGAGGCTCGGCGTGAGACGGCCCGTGCACGTGGTGGTGGCGACGAAGTCGACGTCGTCGGCCGACCATCCCGCCCGCTCGAGCGTCGATCGCGCCGCCGACTGTGACAGCGCCAGCGCGCCCTCGCGGAAGCGCGCGTTGAGATCGTCCACGCTCTCGTCCGGCGTGAAACGCTCGGGGTCCATCCAGAGGTGACGGCCCTCGATGTCGCTGGCCGCGAAGAAGCCGCGCCGCCGCGCGTCGGCGTAGCCGGCGCGAGAGAGAATATCGGTCTGCGTGAAGCGGTGCGGCGGGACGGCGGTGCCGATGGCAGCGATGCGCGGGGCGCTCATATAAGATGAAGCTCAACGTCGAGCATACTGCGAGGGTCGAGCCCATGCCACTCTTCAGCTTCGAAGGCAAGCATCCGAAGGTGCATCCGACCGCGTTCATCGCGCCGACCGCCGTCGTCATCGGCGACGTCACCATCGAAGAGCGCGCGTCGATCTGGTACAACGCGGTGCTGCGCGGTGACCTGAATCCCATCGTCGTTCGCGCCGGCGCCAACGTGCAGGACTGCTCGGTGGTGCACGTCACGGCGCGCGCGGGCGTCGAGATCGGTCGCGGGGCCACCGTGGGTCACAACTGCACGATCCACGCGGCGCGCCTGGCCGACGAGGCGCTCGTCGGCAACGGCAGCACGGTGCTCGACGGTGCGCGCATCGGCGTGCGTGCGATGGTCGCGGGTGGCGCGCTCGTCACGCCGGAAACGGAGGTGCCCGACGGGATGCTCGCCATGGGCACGCCGGCGAAGGTGAAGGGTCCGCTCGCGGGCACGCCCGCCGAGCACTGGGTGAAGGCCAACCCCGAGGGCTATCAGAAGCTCGCCCAGCGCCACCTGGCGAGCATCGCGGAGGTGGCGCGCGGCGCTTAGCGGCCCTGGAATTTCGGGGCGCGCTTTTCCTTGAACGCGGCCACACCCTCCTTGTGATCCTCGGTCTGGCGCACGATCGCCATGTGCGATGAGACGAGATCGAGATGCGTGCGCAGGTCGAGCTTCATCGACTGATACACGAGCCGCTTGATCATGCGCACCGGAATCTGCGGCCCGTCGGCGATCTGGCGCGCGAAGGCATACGTGGTGTCGCGCAGCTCGGCGTCGGGGACCACGCGCTGCACGATGCCCAGCCGCAGCGCGTCCGGCGCCTCGATGAAGTCGGCCGTCCACAAGAGCTCCAGCGCCTTCGCAGGTCCCACGAGGCGGGGCAGGAAGAACGTGTCACCGTCGCCGGGCACGAGGCCGACGCGCACGTAGCCGGTGGAAAAGCGCGCCGACTGGGCGGCGAACCGGACGTCGCACATCACGGTCATGCCCATCCCGGCGCCCACGGCGAGGCCGTTGACCATCGCGATGACGGGTTTGTCCACCGTCTCGAGCGTCTTCGGAACGCGATGCACGCCCTCCCACAGCATGTTCTTGTGGTCGAGCTGCGTGGGCTCGCCCTGGCCCATGCGCGCGACGTCGCCGCCGGCGCAGAACGCGCGCCCGGCGCCGGTGACGACGATCACGTTGACGTCGGCGTCGGCCTGGGCGTCGGCGAGTGATTTCGCCCACGCGTCGATCATCGGCCCCGTGAACGCGTTGAGCTTGTCGGGACGGTTCAGCGTGATCGTCGCGATCTTGTCCTTCTTCTCGTAAAGCAGGTCACTCATGGTGTCAGTCCTTTGGCAGCCCCAGCACGCGCTCGCCCAGGATGTTTTTGAGGATTTCGGTGGTGCCCGCGCGGATGCCGCTGCCCCGCGCGAGCAGCTCGTAGAATTCCCACTGCCCGTGGTCGGGCGCCCAGGCCGAGCCCTCGGCGATCTGCGCGTAGGGACCGATCACTTCCGTCGCCGTCAGCGCCAGCTCCTGGTCGAGCTGGCTCCAGAACAGCTTGGACGTCGAGCCCTCGGGGCCCGGCTCCCCGCCGCGCAGGATGCGTGTCAGGCTGCGATAGGCGTTCATCTGCAGCGCCTGCTCGCCGACCCAGAGCGCCGCGACCTTCTGGCGCACGATCGGGTCGGCGCCGCGGCCACGCTCGCGCACCAGGCGCACCAGGCGATGCAGGGCGTTGCGCAGCGCGATGTGCCGGATGAACGTCAGCAGATCACGCTCGTAGGCGAGCGTGGTGATGGCGACCGCCCAGCCCTCGTTCAGCTTGCCGACGAGGTTCTCCTTCGGCACGCGCACGCTGTCCCAGAAGACTTCGTTGAACTCCGCTTCACCGGTGATCTGTCGCAGCGGCCGGATGGTGATGCCCGGCGTTTTCATGTCGACGAGGAGAAAAGAAATCCCCTTGTGCTTGGGCGCGTCGGGATCGGTGCGCACGAGCAGAAAGCACCAGTCGGCGACGTGCGCCATCGAGGTCCACACCTTCTGGCCGTTGACGACGAACGCATCGCCGTCGAGCACCGCGCGCGTCTGTAGATTGGCCAGGTCTGAACCTGCATTCGGTTCCGAGAACCCCTGACACCAGAGTTCATCGGCCGTGAGGATGTTCTGCAAGTGCCGTTTCTGCTGCGCCGGCGTGCCGTATTTCATCAGCGTCGGACCCAGCATCGACAGGCCGCCGCGGTTGACGAACTGCGGCGACTCCGCACGGGCCATCTCTTGGAAGAGGATGATCTGTTCGGTCAGCGAAGCACCCCGGCCGCCGAACTCCTTCGGCCAGTTCATGCCGACGTAGCCCGCCTGCCACATCGTCTTCTGCCAGGCGCGCAGCCGGCGCACCTCGTCGACGTCGGCGCGCGACGACGCGAAGGCTTTGCCACGCAGGTCGTCCGGCACGTTGGCCTCGAGCCACGCCCGGACTTCCTTGCGGAAAGCCTCTTCCTTGTCGGTGAAATCGAAATCCATCCCTACTCCGCGACGGCTTGCACGCCAGTCATGCGAAATTTCCAGGCTCGCCTCAGCGCGCGACGCGCTTCGCCTCGCACGACCATGCGAAATTTCCAGGCTCGCCTCAGCGCGCGACGCGCTTCGCCTCGCACTACCACATCACACAGCCGCCGTCGACCATGAGGGCCTGGCCGGTGATGTAGCGCGCCTCGTCGGAGGCGAGGAACACGGCGGCGTTGCCGATGTCCTCGGGCGTCTGCTCGCACTTCATCGGCACGATGTCGGCCACGCGCTTGTCGAACACCTGGCGCGCACTCATGCCCTTGAACGCCGGATTCGTGTCGGCGATGTGCTGCGCGAGCTTCTGCCAGAAGTCCGTATAGAGCACACCGGGACAGATGGCGTTCACCGTGATCCGGTGCGGCGCGAGCTCCTTGGCCACCACCCGCGTGAACGTGATGACGCCCTGCTTGGCGACGCTGTAGGCCGGCATGGTCACGGCGGCGAGCGGGCCGGCGATCGACGCGATGTTGATGATGCGGCCCGCCTTGCGCTCGGTGAAGTACGGCGTGACGGCCTTGCACGTGAGGAACACCGACTTCGTGTTGACGGCGAACGTGCGATCCCAGTCGTCTTCCGTGTTGTTCGTGAACGGCATGCCGGGCGGCGACGCCATCCCGGCGTTGTTCACGAGCACGTCGATGTGGCCCAGCACGTCGCGCGTGCGGTCGACCATCAGCTTCACGTCGGCGCTGCTGGTGACGTCGCACTTCATCGCCAGCACACGGCGCCCGAGCGCCTTGACCTCATCCGACGTTTTCTCGGCGTTGAGCACCTGGATGTCGGGAATCGCGATGTCCGCGCCTTCTTTCGCCATCGCGAGCACGATCCCGCGTCCGATGCCGCTGCCGCCGCCGGTCACGATGGCGACTTTTCCCTCGAGCCGGGCCATGCACACCTCCGTCGATATAATCGGGGCTTCGGAGGACACATGACAACACACCGCCTGCGAAGCCGCAACTGGTTCGGGCGCATGGACCTCGACGGCGTCGCGCATCGCGCGTGGCTCAAGAACGAGGGATTCAGCGACGTGATGTTCGACGGACGTCCCGTGGTCGGCATCGCGAACTCGTGGTCCGAGCTGACGAACTGCAACGCGCATTTGCGACAGGTGGCCGAGGCGGTGAAGCGCGGCGTGCTCTCGGCCGGCGGGTTTCCGCTCGAGTTCCCGACGATCTCGCTGGGCGAAGTGCTCATGAAGCCCACGACGATGCTCTTCCGGAACCTCATGGCGATGGACGTCGAGGAATGCATCCGCGCCTATCCGCTCGACGCCGTGGTGCTGCTCTCCGGCTGCGACAAGACGACGCCCGCGATGCTCATGGGCGCCGCGTCTGCCGACGTGCCGGCCATCATGGTGACGGGCGGGCCGATGCTGCGCGGCAAGTGGCGACAGGAAGAGCTCGGCTCGGGCACCGGCCTGTGGCGCCTGTGGGCCGAGCGGCGCGCGAACCGCATCACGGACGAGGAGCTGTGCGAGGCCGAGTCGTGCATGGCGCGCTCGCCGGGTCACTGCATGGTGATGGGCACCGCGTCGACCATGGCGTCGATGGCCGAGGCGCTCGGCATGACGCTGCCGGGCAACGCGGCGATCCCCGCGCCAGACTCGCGCCGGCTCGCGCAGGCCGAGATGGCGGGCCGGCGCGCGGTCGAGATCGCGAGCGCGGGCGGGCCCAAGCCGTCGGAGATCCTGAGTGCGCGGGCGTTCGACAATGCCATCCGCACGCTGATGGCCATCGGCGGCTCGACGAACGCCGTGATCCACCTGCTCGCCATCGCCGGCCGCGCGGGCGTGCCGCTGTCGCTCAAGCGCTTCGACGATCTCTCGCGCACGACACCGTTTTTCGTGAACCTGCAGCCGTCCGGAAAATACTTGATGGAGGACTTCTTCTACGCCGGCGGGCTTCCGGTCGTCCTCAAGGAGCTGTTGCCTTTGCTACATGCGGACGCGCCGACGGTGAACGGCAAGAGTCTCGCCGACAACGTGCGCGACGCACGCTGCTGGAACGAGGACGTCATCCGGCCGCTCGGCGTGCCGCTGGCCTCCGAGGGCGGCCTGGCGATTCTCACCGGCAATCTGTGTCCCGACGGCGCCGTCATCAAGGTGTCCGCGGCCTCGCCGCAGCTTTTGACGCATCGCGGGCGCGCCGTCGTGTTCGAAGACCACGCCGACTTGCACGCACGGATCGACGATCCGGGCGTCGCGATCGACGAGACGTCCGTGCTGGTGCTCAAGCACGTCGGACCCAGGGGCGCGCCCGGCATGCCGGAGTGGGGCGCGGCGCCGGTGCCGGCGCGACTGCTCCAGCGCGGCGTGAAGGACATGGTCCGCATCTCCGACGCGCGGATGAGTGGCACGTCGTACGGCACGGTGGTGCTGCACGTGGCGCCGGAGTCCGCCGTCGGTGGACCGCTGGCCCTCGTGCGAAACGGCGACGAGATCGAGCTCGACGTGCCGCGGCGCACGCTCACGCTGCGCGTGGCCGACGAGGAGCTCGTCAGGCGAAAGGCCGCGTGGAAGCCGCGCCCGCCGCAGTACTCGCGCGGTTACGGCCGGCTCTTCCTCGAGCATGTGTTGCAGGCCAACGAGGGCTGCGACTTCGACTATCTGCGCGGCAAGACGCCCGTGCGCTTCGAGGACTCCGCGGGCCCGTCACACGCCTGAGCGGCGCGCGCGCTCGATCCACGCGCTCACGCGCGCCGGCATGCCGTCGCGGTTGGCGCGCGTGATCTCCCACAGCGTCACGTCCGAGCGGCGCTTGACCTCGGCGATGAAGCCGCCGCCGCGCTGGCCGACCGTCGCGACCAGCGGCACGCTCGCGTCGAGGAGAGCGCGCGTCGCCTCGACGAACGCGGGCGACAGGCACTCCATCTTGCCGATCTCGTCAACGAGGTAGACCGAGACGCGCGGGCGCACCGCGAGCGCGGAGCGCGACAACGCCTCGATCGCGGCGACGTCGACGCCGTACTTGCCGACGCGCGGCCCGTCGCGGTCGACGTGCGCCATCACGGCGCGGCGTCCGTCGAACGTCACCAGCGCGAAGCCGCGGCGCTCCCCACGCACGCGAATCTCCTCGCTGAAGAACCCGCCCAGGCGCGAGCGCGGCCGTGCCGCAGACACCGCGCGGATGACCGTGGTCTTGCCGACGCCGGGGCGCCCGGTCAGCAGCAGCGCGACGGCGTCATCTCACGCGGCGGCCGCTCGTGACCCGGCCATCGCGGCGCTCGATGACCGAGCGCAGGGACCCGGCCGCCCGCAAGGCGCGGGAGGCGGCGTCGGCCGGCAGATCCGTGCGCGCCATCACGATCGCAATCGGCACACGCCCGTCGGCGGCGGCCAGCAGCCGACGCGCGCGCACCGGCGACACCTCACCGATCTCGGCCACGAGCCGCGCAGCCCGCGCGCGCAGCTTGCGCGAGCGCGGCTGCACGTCCACCATGCGGTTGCCGTACACCTTGCCCAGTCGCGCCATGCTCGCGGTCGTCAGCGTGTTGAGCACGAGCTTGGTGGCCGTGCCGGCCTTGAGCCGCGTCGAGCCGGTCAGCACCTCCGGCCCCGGCACCGGGGCGATGACGACATCGGCGCGCACGCCCCCGATACCACCGCACGTCACGAGCACCGTCGTCGCGCCCGCGCGCCGCGCGGCGGTGAGCGCGCCGCGCACGAACGGCGTGACGCCGCTCGCCGACACGCCGACGACGACGTCGGCAGCGTCCGCGCGCGCCCGCACCGCCCGCGCGCCGGCGCGCGCGTCGTCCTCCGCTCCTTCGCGCGAGCGAAACACCGAGGCGCGGCCGCCGGCCATGATCGCCTGCACCCGTCGTGGCGGCGTGCCGAACGTCGGCGGGCACTCGGCCGCCTCGAGCACACCGAGCCGGCCGCTGGTGCCGGCGCCCACGAAGAGGAGCCGGCCGCCGGCCCGCAGCGCAGCCACGATGCGCTCGACGGCGGCCGCGATGTCGCCGCTCACGCGACCTACCGCCCGCACCGCGCGCGCGTCCTCGCGATTCATGAGCGCGGCGATCCCGCGCGCGTCGAGACGATCGAGATGCGCGCTGGCGCGATTCGCCCGTTCGGTGACGAGCCGCTCGTAGCGAGGCCCGCGCGCCATGGCGCGCATGGTATCACCCGGCTGCGCTACCATCTGCGCGTGCCCGCCGTCCTGACCGGCCTCGACGTCCTCCTTCGTGATCGCCTCGCGTCGCTCCGCGGCCGCCGCATCGGCCTGCTCGCGCATCAAGCCTCGGTCGATCGTCGCCTCGAGCACGCCGCCACGCTGCTGCACGACGTGCGGGGTATTCGGCTGGTGCGGCTGTTCGCGCCGGAGCACGGAATCTGGGGCGGTCCACAAGACCATGCGCCGATCGCCGACGAGCGCGATCCGGTGACGGGGCTCGCGGTGATCAGCCTGTATGGCGCGACGCGCGAGCCCACGCCGGCGATGCTCGCGGGCCTCGACACGCTCGTGGTCGATCTGCAAGACATCGGCGCGCGCTATTACACGTTCCAGTGGACGCTCGCGCTCGCGATGCGCGCCTGCGCGCGCGCCGGCGTCGCCGTCGTCGTCCTCGACCGTCCCAATCCCCTCGGCGGTGACGTCGTCGAGGGCAACATGCCGGATCCGGCCTTCGCGTCGTTCGTCGGGCTCTATCCGCTCCCGGCGCGGCCCGGGCTGACGCTCGGCGAGCTCGCGTCGTGGTTCTCGCGCGAGCACGGGCTGCGCGCGGCGCTGACCGTCGTTGAGATGCGCGGCTGGCGGCGCGCGATGCTGTGGGAGGACACCGGCGTGCCGTGGGTGGCGCCGTCACCCAACATGCCGACGCCCGATACGGCCCGCGTCTATCCCGGCGGCTGCCTCATCGAGGGCACGAATCTATCTGAGGGGCGCGGCACGACGCGACCTTTCGAGTGGCTCGGCGCGCCCTATCTCGACGCGCACGCGTACGCGGAGGCGCTCGAAGCGCTGCGCCTGCCCGGCGTGGTGTTCCGCGCCGCGCGGTTCACCCCGACGTTTCACAAGTGGGCGGGACGCGTGTGCGGCGGCGTACAGCTGCACGTCACCGACCGCGCACGGTTCAAGCCATTTTTGGCTGGGCTGGCCGTGATCGCGGCCGCGCGCCGGCTGGCGCCGCGCGGCTTTCGCTGGAAGCGGCCGCCGTACGAGTTCGAGCGCCGGCGTTTGCCGATCGACATCCTGCTCGGCACCGACGTCATCCGCCGCGCACTGGAGCGCGGCCGGCCACTCGGCGACATCGAGCGCGGCTGGGCCGGCGGGCTGGCGCGCTGGCGGCGACGGCGGCAAGCCGTGCTGGCCTACCGCTGAGTGGTATCGCTCAGTTCGTGAAGAGCCGCGTGAAGAAGTTCTTCACGCTCGCGCCGAACGCGTCGGCGCTCTGCTTGACGCTGCCTTCCTTGAGGTGCTGCCAGGAGCTCTTGGCCGGCGGCGCGGCCGCCTGGCCGGACTCTTTGACTTTCTCACCCGCGAACTTCGTGCCCTCGACGACCGTGTTGCCGACGCCCTTGGCCGTCTGCTCGACACCCGTGCCGAGCTTGCCGTCGCCGATCTTTTTCGCCCCCGTGTCCACCTCGCGTGCCGCGGCCTTGACCTTCGACTCGTCGGCGGCGATGGCCGGCATGGCCGCCCAGCCGATCGCGGCCGTCAGCGCGAGCGTAGCGACGAATCGTCGCGTCGTGATCATGATGACGTGTGACCTCCTGATACCAGCGTACCGCCGGGTGCCGGGTGCCGGAAGTTCCCTGCTCAGGCTCGGCGTGCCGCGGCGCCCGCCGACAACCGTGCCAGCGGATGGCTAGGCGGGAAAACCGCCTCGTGACCGAGGCGCACGACAGGATCGTGCTGCTCGATCATCCACATATTGCCGATGTCGAGAGGCGTGGCCGCATGGCCTCGGCCTTCTCGAACCGAGGCCAGCACGAGCCAGATCGCGGTCACGATGAGCACCGCGGCGAGGACCTTCATGACGGCGGCTCCGTTACGTGGTGTACCCGCGCGCTCGCATGCAGCTGGCGTACGCGTCGCGATACCGCTCGTCGTGTTTCTTGTTCTCGTTGAGGCCGTAGAGCGTGCCGCCGCCGGCGCCGACGACGCCGCCGATGGCCGCGCCCTTGCCGGCGCCCTTACCACCGCCCGCGATCGCGCCGCCCGCAGCACCAACCGCGGCGCCGACGACCGCACCGATGGCGCCGTCCTTGACGACCTCCATCGTCTTGTCCTTCGTGCCTGCCTCGCTCGCCGCGTACGTGTTGCAGGCGTCGACCGCGCTCTTGCTCGGCACGGTCGGCGTGGCTGCGGCACGCGCGCGTGGCGCCGGCTGCTGCGCTTGCGGCTGCGCCTTCGGCTGCGGCGCGTTCTGATTCTGTTCCTGAGCCACCCGGTCGCCACCCGTCCGGTTCGCAACGACCAGACCCGTCACCACCGCGGTGACCATCACGACTGCCATGCCGATGGCCGTCAACTTCCAGGGGTTCATCCGCTGTCCCTCCAGTTCGGGTGAGCTACCTGAGGTTGCCGCTGCGACCGTAGCTGTCGGCCGGCCCGGCCGCCGATGGCCCGGCGACGCCGGTCGTGACGACCGAGGCGCTCGGTGGCCGTGACTGATTGTGGCGCGCCATCACCTGGCCGATGTTCTTCTCTGTCAGCAGGCCCTGGCTGCGCATCTGCCGGAACACGTACTCCCAGCCCGTTCCGCCCTGCTTCATCGAGGCGATCTGGTCGAGCGTCATCGGCTTACGACCGTTCGCGCTCGACGCCGACGAGGCCGAGGCGGGAGACGCGTCGGCGGTCTTGTCCGCCTTCGTCGTCGTCGTGCTCATCGAAATCGTCTGCGCCTCGAAGAGCGCCCGCGCAACCTTCTGGTTGCCGGCCGACAGCTTCTGATAGGCGCCGGCCGCCGGCGGCGGCGGGGCCACCTGCGCGTCAGCAGTGGCCGCTCCGAAGAGCAGGAGTATCGCCGCGACGTGTGATGCTTCGCCCATATCCAGCCTCCGGGGTCCGTGCGTGGTCAGTACCGCCTGGTGGCGGCCGAGGGGCACCTACGCACAGGGCCTCGAGCGGGAGGACAGAGCACCCCCCATGCCAGACCCTCGAAAGGCTGGTACTGTCGCGGGAAATCAGGTATTTGCCGTTAGGACGCGCCTGCCGAGAGCGTCACTTTTTGTTAGTCCGGCTGACGCTGGGCCACCTTTTACTGGACAGAGTGGCAGGCGCGTATATTTTCGACCCACTTTTCTTCTCTATGCGGGCCGGGCCGGCGGCCATGGCTAGAATGGCCGAGTGACCACCCTCGAAGACCTCGTCGGCGAGCGTCTCATGATCGGCCTCAAGGGCCCGACGCTCGACGACAACGACATCCGCCTGTTTCGCGACACCCGTGCCGCCGGCCTCATCCTGTATCGCCGCAACTTCGACGGGCCGGCGCAATTGCTGGACGTTCTCGGACGCCTGGAAAGCGCGCTCGGCCGGCGCTTGCTGGTGTCGACCGACCATGAGGGTGGACGCATCGTGATGCTCGGTCGTGGCGTCACGATTTTCCCCGACAACCTCGCGGTCGGCACCGCAGGCGAGGAAACGTTCGCGTACAAGGAAGGACTGATCGAGGCGCGTGAGCTGCGCCGCCTCGGCATCGATTTGAACCTGGGGCCCTGTCTGGACGTGCTCACCGATCGGTACAGTCCCAACATCGGCATCCGCTCGTACGGTAAGGATCCCAAGCTGGTGGCGCGCTACGGCGCGGCGCGACTGCGCGGCATGGCGAAAGGCGGACTCTCGGCGTGTCCGAAGCATTTCCCCGGCAAAGGCCACTCGCCGCTCGATGCGCACCTGAAACTGCCGACGATCATGTCGGACTGGGACGAGATGCACGCGGTGCACCTCGTGCCGTTCGTCGAGGCCATCGCCACGGGCGTCGAGTGCGTGATGACCTCGCACCCCGTCTATCCGCGCCTCGATCCCTCCGGTGTGCCGGCCACCTTCTCGCGGCGGATCGTCGCCGACTTTCTGCGCGGCGAGCTCGGCTTTCGCGGCGTGATCGTCTCCGACGATCTCGAGATGGGCGCCGTCTCGGAGACGTGCTCGATCGGCGAAGCGACGGTGCGCACGGCGGCGGCCGGCCACGACCTGCTACTTATCTGCCACACGGAAGCGGCCCAGCGCGCGGCAGCAACCGCCCTCGTCGAGGCGTATCGCGGCGGCCAGCTCCCGCGCGCCGAGCTCGAGGACGCCGCGGCCCGCGTGCGCGCGCTGCGTGAGCGTCGGCGCGTGCGCGCCGAGGGCGGCGCGCCGGAAGTCGAGCGCGATGGCCCCCCACTGGCGATGGCCATGGCGACTCGCGCGGTCACGGAGCTCACGTCCGGGCGCGAAACATTTTCGCGGGCGCTGAACGGGCGCGTGCTCGTCGTCTTCCCGCGCTTCTCCGAGCTCGCCGCGCGCATCACGATCGAGCCGGAAGTCTGCGACGAGAGCGGTTGGGTCCGCGCTGCCTTCGCGCCGGCCGGCGTCACGCCGGAAACCCGCGTGGTCGGCATCGAGCCGTCGCCCGCCGAGATCGAGGACGCGGGGGCGCGCGCCGCGGCGGCCGACGCCACGATCCTGTTCCTCTACGACGCGCACCTGTATCCGTCGAACCGCGCGCTCCTCGACGCCGTGCAGGCGCGCGCGCGTCGTGCGGCGGTGGTTCTGCTTCGCGATCCTTACGACGCGGCGCTGCTGGCGCCGGGGGTGTTCGGGATCACGGCGTTCGGATGGCGGCGCTGCCAGCTGGACGCCGTGGTCGCGCGCCTCGCGTATCCGTAAGGTTGGAGCGGGCAGGAGGCCCCCTCCAGCGTGGCCAGTCGTTCGACCACCAGATCCCGATCAGACAGCGCGCTGCCGCCGGTCGAGGAACGGGCTCAGCCCCAGTGAGATCGCGATCGTGCCCGCCGTTCCGACGATCACCAGCCACGACCACGGAAAGCTCATCCGCCCCGTCTCGGACAAGAGCAGCAGCGCGAGGTTGATCAGCGTCATCGTGATCATTGCGACGACGTTCGCGGCATCGGACACGCGCCGGCGCGAGAGCAGGCCGAGCAGGAACACGCCCAGCAGCGAGCCGAACGGCACGCCCGCGATCTTGAACACGAGCCACAGGATCTGCTGCCGCCAGCCCAGAAAGATCCACGCGATGAGTCCGAGCAGGAGCCCGAACACCACCACGCACGCGCGCGAGACCCGCAGATAGTGATCTTCGCTCCGGCCGCGCGCCACGAGCGGCCGGTAGATGTCGGTGACGAACGAGGCCGACAGCGAACCGAGCGGCGAGTCGATCGAGGCGAGCACGATCGCGGCCAGCATCAGCCCCCGCAATACGGCGGGCATCGTCTGCCCGACGAAGTACGGCAGGATCTCGTCGTTGCGGGTGATGCCGGGCGCCCCGTGCTGCGCGTAGAAGGCGAACAGCGCGGCGCCGAGGCCGAGGTAGATCGCCAGCGTGAGCAGCGTCGCCAGCGGTGTGAGGGCGAGCGTCCGCTGGCTCTCGCGCCGCGTCTCCACCGTCAAGAGCCGCTGCATGAGGTCGTGATCGGTTCCGAAGGCGGCCATCGAGCCGATGAAGCCGTTCAGCACGGCGACCCAGACGATGTTGGGATCGTTGGCCAGGCGTGTCCAGAAGTCCGGCGCGCCGGGCGCCGGCCCCCAGTCCACGATGCGAAGGCGCCCGGCCGCTTCCGCCAGCTGAGCGATGGCGGCGACCCCGCCGTCAACCTGTGAAACGACGAAGCCGAGCGTGATGGCGCCGGCCACCAGGAACATCAGCGCCTGGAAGACGTTGGTCCAGACGATGGCCGACACGCCGCCGGCGGCGATGTAGACGATCGAGACGACGACGGTCACCACGATGGTCGTCTCGATGCGCCAGCCGACGAGCAGCGAGACGGCGATCGCGGTCGCGGTCAGCCGCGCGCCGGATCCCGTGAGCCGCGTGAGAAAGAAGAACAGCGAGCCGGTGACCTGCGTGGCGCGTCCGAAGCGATCACGCAGAAACTCGTAGATGGTCGTGACGTCGTGACGATAGAACGCGGGGATGAACAGGAAGGCGACAACCAGCTTGGCCAGGCTCGAGCCGACGAAGAACTGCACGTATTCCCAGTTCTCGCTGTACGCGGTCGCCGGCACCGAGATGATGGTGACCGCGCTGATCTCCGTGGCGAGGAACGACAGGCAGGCGGCCCACCACGGCACGCGCCGCCGCGCGAGGAAGAAGTCGCTCGTGTCGCGCTGACGGCCCGTGAACGCCACGCCGATGGCCACGAGGACACCGAGCGAGAGCAGCAGAACCGCGTAGTCGGGCCAGGTCAGCGACGGGGCGGGCGCCGGCACTCCCGCATGATACGCGACCTACATGCGACCGGGCGTCTTCTCCAGCGCGGTCGTCTGCACGCCGCGCTTGCGCAGCTTGTCGATGAGCCCGGCGTACGAGGACTGCTGAATGATGCGGTCGAACTCGCTGCGGAACGTGGCCACGAACGACACGCCGTCGAGCAGCACGTCGAACACGCGCCAGCGACCGTCGCGAAGCTGGAGCCGATAATCGACGGCGATCTCGGCGGGCCGGCGCGTCACGATCCGGCTGCGCACGGTCGCGTAGTGGCCGTCGACCCGCTCGGGCAGATAGAGGATGCGCTCGGCGGAGAACTGCTCGATGCGGCCGATGTAGGCGCCTTCGAGCAGGTCGGTGAACAGCCGCACGAACTCGGACTGTTCCTCGGGCGTGCGGCTGTTCCAGTGCCGCGTGAGCGTACGGCGCGCCATCTCGTCGTAGTCGAACAAGGCGGAGGCCACGCGCCGGATCTCCGCGCGCCGCATCTCGCTGCGCGGGCGGTCGAGGTGCGCGGCGGAGAAGTCGTCCTGCAGCACCGCCACGACCCGAGTCACCGCCGTTTGCACGACGTCGCGTGGGCTTGCCGAAGCCGCCATTGCGCTCGCCACCATCAGCCACGCCGCCACTGCTTTACCCATGAGCGATACTCCTCGCGGGACTGGGAGCATGCCCTGTGCCAGACCGGCAGCCGAACCCGCGCTGCGGCCGAACACGCTCGCGCCGCACGACCGCGACGACGATAATGAGCGTCACTTCAGCCATGTTGCGAGGTCACCACCGTTCGCCTGGGCTCGTCGTCGGCGTCGATGTCGGGGGCACGTGGGTTCGCCTTCGTGCGGTGGCCGATGGACGCGGGGTCGCAAGCCTGATGCACCCCGTCAGCGCGGTGTCAGAACTCGCGACTTTCTTGCATAGCGTCTGGCGTCGGCGCGGGTGGAGACGCGCGGGTGTGGACGCGCTCGTGATTGCCGCGCGCGGGGTGTGGCTGCCACGCGAGCGCCGGGCACTGCGTCGCCGTGTCGCCGGGCTGGCGCGTCGCGTGGACGTCATCGCGGACGTCGAAGCCGCGTGGCATGCCACGCTCGGTGCCGAGCGCGGCATCCTCGTGCTGGCCGGCACCGGCGCGATCGCGCTCGGACGCGACGGCCGCGGGCGGTGGGTGCGCGCCGGCGGACTCGGCCCGCTGCTCGGCGACGAGGGCTCCGCATTCTGGATCGGTCGCGAGTGGCTGCGCGCCACCGCCAGCGAGTCGGCACGACGCCGCTTCGCGACGTCGCCGTATCCCGTGCGCGCCGTGGCCGCGCTCGCGCCGCGCGTCGTCGCGCGCGCGCGTCGAGGTCAGCGCACGGCAGCGCGCATCGTCGCCGCCGCGCAGGCGCATCTCGCCGCCCAGGCGGCGACGGTGGCGCGCGCGCTACGTCTGCCGCCACCCGTCGTGGTCGGCGGCGCCGGCAGCGTGATGGAGGACCGCTGGTTCGCCGCGGGCGTTCGCCAGGCACTGGCGCGCGCCGGCGTGCGCGCGCACTGGCGCGAATCCGGTGGCCAACCGGTCGACGCCGCGGTCCGTCTCGCCGCCGCGCTCGCCGCGCGCGGGAGATAGCCGGGAATGTCCGCCGCGCGTCGGCTCGTCGTCACCGTATGTCCGCGCGAGCGCGGCGTCGTCGTACTGCCGCTCGAGCGCGGCACTCGTGCGATGCGCCTCGACGCCGCCGGCGTGGTGGCCGCGCTGCGCGCGCTCGTGGCGGGGCGCGGGCTCACCGAGCGCGTGGACATCCGCGAAGGCTGTGCGGGCGGCTGCTGGGGCGCGGGTCCCAACGTCGACGTGCGTGTTTATGCGGCAGGGCCCGGCGAGCGCGTGGATCACGTCGCGCTCGGTTGGAAGACGTACGTCTACTCGTTGCCGACCCTTGCCAGCCTCGCCGACGTCATCGATCAGAATCTTCCGGGCGCGCGAGCCACCAGACGAGGGGCCCGCTGAGCGCGGCCGCGACGCCGGCGAGCGTATTGGCCCAGCCGGCCGTCAGCATGGCGCCCAGCGCGAAGAGCGCGGGCGGAATGCTCACGGCGAGCGCGCCGACAGGGCCGCCCGGGACGCGCCAGGGCCGCGGCAGCAAGGGATCGGTCGCCCGCAGCGCGAGAAACGCCGCCAGCTCGACGAGCAGCGCCAGCGAGTAGAGCCAGACGTTGAGCACGATCAGCTCCTTGAACGAGAACGCGGCGCACGCCGCATAGGCCGCCGCCGACACGAGCACCGCCATCCACGGGGTGCCGAATCGCGGGTGCACGCGCGCGAACCGGCGCGGCAGGCCACCATCGCGCGCGAGGACGTACGGCAGACGGGAGTTCGTGAGCAGCAGCGCCATGAACAGACCGGCGGTGCTGAGCACCGCGCCCGCGGCCACCGCATGACCGAGCCACGCGCCGCCCACACGCGCGGCCAGCCGCGGCAGCGCCCCCGTGCTCCACGTCGTCCAGTCCGAGGCGCCGGTGGCGAGCAGGATTCCGACCGGAAGCACATACGACGCGGCAACCAGCGGCACCGCGAGCAGCAGCGCGTGACGGAACGCCCGCTCGGGTGCGCGCGTCTCACCGAGAATCGTGGAAGGCGTATCCCAGCCCGCGTAGTTCCACATCACCACCGCGAGACCAAGGCCGACGCCGCTCGCCAGTGTGCGCTGCTCGACGGCGAACGGCGTCCATGGCGCGTCCGCGATTCGCGTGATGCCCACCGCAACGAGCAGCGCGACCGGCGCCAGGGCGGCGATCGCGAGCGCGACGGCGGCACGGCCGGTCGGCCGCACCCCGATCAGATTCAGCGTCGTGAGGATCGCGATGAAGGCGAGCGCGAGCAGCCACCGCTCGAGCGGCGCCATCGCCGGATACCAATGACGCAGATACTCGACGAACAGCGCCGGGTAGACGGCGACGTCGACGAAGCTGTCCAGCCACGACCACCACCCCACCTGAAATCCCCAGAACGAGCCGAAGGCGCGGGTCGTCCACGTCACGTAGCCACCCTCGTCCGGCATCGCCGACGCCAGCTCGGACATCGCGAGCGAGACGGGCAGGCTCCAGAGCAGCGGCGTGAGCACGAGAAGCATGAGCGTCAGCCCCGGGCCGAACGATGGCACGGTGTCTTCGATGCCGTAGGGTCCGCCGCTGACGTTGAAGAACACGATAGCGGCGAGCGGCAGCACGCCGAGCTCGCGCCGGAGACCGCGCGCTAGCGGGCGGCCTTGATCAATGATGGAAGCTCCGCGAGCCACTCCTCGAGCGGTCGCACCGCATCGACGGTGATCTCGAGCTTGCCATTCGGCAGCCGGCGCACTCGCCCCGGCGTGGCGGGGCCGAGCGGAATCACCAGCGATTCGCGATGCACGCCGAGGCCGTCGGTCACCGCGAAAATCGCGTCGATCTCTTTCATCGTGACGACCTCAAGCATGCAGACCGACCTCGCGCGCGCACGCCACGATCTGGCGCCAGGTCTCGTCCTCGATCACGACGCCCGCGGCGCGGCGCGTCTGCTCGGTGCGGGCTTCCGGCTCACCCGGAACGAGGATCTCCGAGCCCCCCGTCGACGGCGTCGCGCCGCGCACCCAGTCGAAGAGCGCGGCGACCTGGGCGTGGAAGTCCGCCGCCGGCACGAAGCGCGCCGGATCGAGCGCGACGATCAGCGTGCCGTTCGCGAACTTGTCTTTCTGAGCACTCGCCGCGCCGGTGCCGGACAAAATGCCGCCGAGGATCTCGATGGCCAGCGACAGCCCGTAGCCCTTGTGCGCGCCCGCCGTGAGCAGCGAGCCGGGTGGCTCGGTGTAGAACTCTTTCGGGTCGGTCGATGGCTCCCCGCGCCCGTTGAGCATGATGCCGGGCGGCACCGTCTCGCCGCGATTGAACTTCACGCGCAGCTTGCCCTCGGCCCAGACGCTCGAGGCGAAGTCGTGCGACATCGCCACCGTGCCATGGGGACCGGGGATCGCGATCGCGTGCGGGTTCGTGCCGAGACGCTTGCCGCTGCCGCCCCACGGCGCGACGTTGAGGCCGCCCTTGGCGTTGGCCCACAGCATGGCGATGAGCCCGGCCTGCGCGATCGTCTCCGCGTAATCGGCCAGCCGCCCGACGTGGCTGGTGCGCCGCAGCGCCACCGCGGCGAGTCCGTGCGCGCGGGCGCGCTCGACGGCGAGCTCGGTGCCGCGGCGCGCGACGACCTGGCCAAAGCCGAAATCGCCGTCGAGCACCGCCACCGACGGCGTGTCCACCACCAGAGCGATCTTCGGCGTCGCGTTGAGATGTCCCGCCGCGAGCGCGCCGCAGTACTGCGGCACGCGGATCACGCCATGCGAGTCGTGCCCGCGGAGATTGGCCCGCACGAGCAGCGTAGCGATCCACTCGGCGTCAGTGCGCGGAACGCCGCGCGCGGCGAAGATGTCGGTGCCGAGGCGCTCGAGGTCCGTGGCTGGGACGGTCGGCATCGGGCGCTACAGTACTCGACGCGATCGCCGAAGAAAAGGTCCGCGCCGCGTGTAGACTAGGCGGCCGTGACCACCGTCGATGGCCCGCTGTCCGGCCTCACCGTTCTGGATCTCACACGCGTGCTCGCCGGCCCGTACTGCACCCGCCTGCTCGCCGACCTCGGCGCCGACGTCATCAAGATCGAGCGGCGCGAGGGCGACGACACGCGGCGCGGCTACGCGCAACTCGAGCCCGGGCGTGAGGACCAGGCGACCTATTTCGTGCGCATCAACGTCGGCAAGCGCAGCGTCGCGCTCGATCTCACCCGTCCGGAGGCGAGGCCGGTCGTGCTCGATCTCGCACGGAAGAGCGACGTCGTCGTGGAGAACTTCGTCCCCGGCGTGGTCGGGCGTCTGGGCTGCGATCACGCCACGCTCGCCGCGGTGAAGCCCGACCTCGTGTACTGCTCCATCTCGGGCTTTGGGCAGACGGGACCGTGGCGCACGCTGCAGGCGTTCGCCCACATCATCGGGGCGGTCTCCGGCCTCATGCATCTGGAGCGCAACGCCGATGCCGAGCCGCGCGTGGCCTACCTGCAGGCCGCCGACGTGCTGGCCGGCACCCATGCGTTCGGCGCGATCTGCGCCGCGCTCTGGCGCCGGGCGCGGACGGGCCGCGGCGCGCACCTCGACGTCTCGATGCTCGAGTGCCTGGTGGCGGCCGAGGACATCACGTACGGCGCCATGCTCAACGGCGCCGCCGAGTATCCGGGGCCGCGCGCGGGCATGTTCATTCATCAGATCGGCGGCGAGTGGTTTACCGTGCAGAGCGTCGGCGCGCCCGACCTCTGGCAGCGGCTCATCACCGCGATGCAGCGCCCGGAGCTCGCGCGCGATCCGCGCTTCGCGACGCCGCTGGCGCGGCGTCAGAACTGGCCCGAGCTGCGGCCGCTGATCGTCGACTGGATCGACACGTTTCCGTCGGCGAAGGCCGCGCTCGATGCGTGCAACGCCGCGCGGATTCCCGCGGCGCGCGTGCTCACGCCCATGGAGGTGATCGAGCATCCGCATCTCGCGGAGCGCGAGTTCTTCCCTGTCGTGCCGCATCCTGCGCGCCAGGACGTTCGCGTGACCGGTGTCCCGTTCATGGTCGACGGGCGCCGCCCGACGCCCGCGGGGCCCGCACCGTATCGTCCGGGCGAGCACACGCGCGACGTGCTGAGCGGCCTCCTGGGTTACGACGCCGATAAGATCGAAGGGCTGCGCAAGGCCGGCGCGATCGAGGTGGTGTGACTTGCGAGTGGCGCAGCGCCGACCTGCGACGACCCAGCAGATATGATGAATCGGTTGATCCCCCGCCCGCGGCTCTCGTAGCGGCGCGACTCGCTGAAGCCAGCATCGTCCTCGCTCACAGCCAAGTACTGCGCGAACCCGCCGTCGAGTTGAGACGACAGGCGCGCGTCTTGCGGGCGCGGGCACGCCGCTGGCTTCCGGTATCCGGCGGGAGCGATGGCCGCGGCCGCGAGCAACTCAGGCGAACGTTCGCCGCGTTCGTTGGGCCGGCACCCGTCAAGACCCACGTCGGTGCGAGTCGCGGTGCGACGTGCGGCGTCTGCGGCGTGCACATCGTCGCTGGTGACCTCGAATACGAGATCGTCGGCGAGCGCCGCGAGATCCGCCTCGACCGCAGCTGCTATCTCATCCTCCTGGACGAAGTCGCCCGGGTACCGCCCGAGGTCTGACGGGGACGACGACGCCCGAGGCTTCGCGAACAGCTGCTCGTGGACGCCCCGGCGTCGAATACCACCCGGCGAGAGTCGTAGCCGGTTAGCCGAGCGCCGCTTCGGCGGCCGCTTCGCCCGAGCGCACGCAGTCGGCGATGCCGACGCCGCGATAGGCCGCCCCTGCCAGATGCAGACCCGGCAGCGCAGCGGCGCGGCGCTCGATGGCGTCGACGCGGGCCAGATGGCCGACGCGATATTGCGGCATCGAGGCGGGCCAGCGCGACGCGCGCACGAGCACGGGCTCCGCGGTGACGCCGAGCGCGTCGCCGAGCTCGGCACGCGCGCGGCCGACGAGGCTCGCGTCGTCCTCGCGGAGAATCTCGGCGTTCAGCGCGCCGCCCAGGAAGCATCGGATCAGCACGTGTTCGGCGGGCGCGCGGCCGGGATACTTCACGCTCGAGAACGTGGCGGCGAGGACGGCCTTGCCCTCGCTGCGCGGCACGACGAACCCGAAGCCGTCGAGCGGATGCGGCACGTCGGCGCGGCGAAACCCGAGCGAGACGGTCGCCGCGCCCGCGTACTCGATGTCGCCCAACAGCGTGGCGAGCGAGGGATCGACGTAGCGCAGGAGCCGTGCGGCGACGTGCGCTTCGGCGGCAACGATCACGCGGTCGGCCTCGAACCGCGCGCCATCCGAGGACGTCACACGCCAGCGCGCACCGTCACGCTCCACCGCGGCCACCCGCTGCCCGAGCACGATCGCGCTGTCGGGCAGCCGGTCGGCGAGCGTCGTCACCAGCGTCTGCATGCCGTCCGCAAACGTGACGAAGAGGCTCCACCGCGCGCCGCTCGTTCCCGGCAACGGCGCCTGCGCGAGCCCGCGGCGCAAGCCGAGGATGACCGATCGGTGGCGCCGCTCGACCTCCACGAAACGCGGCACCGTCGCGGCGACACTCAGCTCTTCGGGATCGGCGGTATAGATGCCCGCGACCAGGGGCTGTGCGACGCGCTCGAGCGCTTCGCGGCCGAGCCGGCGGCGCACGAACGCGCCGAGACTCTCGTCCTCGCCGAGGGCACCGCCGCCGCGCGGAAGGACCAGATCCAGCGCCATTCGGGCCTTGCCGCGCCACGAGAACAGCGGAGAGCCGGCGAACGGCGCGAGCCGCGTCGGCGCCAGCAGCTGAAAGCCGTCGGGCAACGGATGCAGGCGACCGCGAAACCAGACGAACACCTTGCGGAACCGGTCGTCCGTGCGCACCAGCCGCGGCGCGAGGCCGAGGCGGCGCGATAGATCGAGCGCCGACGGCTTTTCCGACAGGAACGAATCGGGGCCGGCCTCGATCAGAAAGCCGTCGGTGCGCTCGGTCGCGATCGTGCCGCCGAGCCGGTCACGCGCCTCGACGACGCGCACGTTCAGCTCGACGCCGCGCTCGCGCGCCAGGTCGGTCGCGCGATGCGCCGCGGCGAGCGCCGTCACACCGCCGCCGATGACGACGAGATTCACACCGCCTCGCGCACGAGATCGGCCAGCATCTCGATGAACTCGGGGTGATCGTTGACCGCGGCGGCGCGGCGATACACGACACCGTGCTGCCCGGCCACCGCGCGCGCCTCCGTGTCGAGATCGTAGAGCACCTCGACGTGGTCGACGACGAAGCCGATCGGGACGAACAGCACGCGGCGTTCTCCCGCCTTGGCGAGGTCGCGGATGGTTTCGCCGACGTCGGGCTCGAGCCACGGGTCGCGTGGGCTGCCGCTGCGGCTCTGATACGCGAGGAGCCACCGCGCGTGGCCGAGCCGTCGCGCGACCGCGGCGGCGGCCGCGCCGAAATCGGCCACATAGGGAGACGCCTCGGCCATCGCGCGCGGGATCGAGTGTGCGGTGAAGATCAGCGGCGTGCGCTCGCGTTCGTCCTCGGGCACGTCGCGGAGCGCGGAGCGCACACGATCGGCCACGGCGGCGACGAATCGCGGGTGCTCGAACCACGGCGGCGCATAGGCGATCTCGGGCGCTGACCCCACGCGCGCGCGGGCTGCGGTGACGTCGGCCATGTAGCGGTCCCACGAGGCCTCGCAGCGGAACGCCGAGAGGATCACGCCGAGCGTCTGCCGGCAGCCGTCCCGCGTCATCGCCGCCAGCGTCTCGTGCAGGTACGGATGCCAGTTCCGCATGCCGACGTACACGCGCACCCCACCGCCGAGCCGCGCGCGCAGTCCCGCCGCCTGCGCCTCCGTGAGCTCATTGAGCGGTGAGCGTCCGCCGGGCATCGCCTCGTAGTGGTGCACGACCTCTTCGAGCCGCTCGCGCGGAATCGCGCGTCCGCGGGTGACGTTGTCGAGAAACGGTCGGATCTCCGACGGCGCGGTGGGCCCGCCGAACGCGATCAACAGCACGGAATCGAGCGCGGGCGTCTGGAGCGTTCGGCTCACCGCGCGGAAATGTCGTGGACCATGTCGACCAGCGCCTTCACGTGTTCCACGGGCGTGGACGCGAGCACGCCGTGGCCGAGGTTGAAGATGTGGCCGGGCCGGGCCGCCGCGCGCTTCAGGATCGCGCGCACCGAAGGCTCGAACGTCTTCGGCGGCGAGAGCAGCGCGACGGGATCCAGATTGCCCTGCACACCGACGTCGTCACCGACCGCGCGCCAGGCGGCGTCGAGATCGACGCGCCAGTCGAGCCCGATCACATCGCCGCCCGCGTCGCGCAGCAGCGGCAAGAGGCCAGCGGTGCCGGTCCCGAAATGAATGACCGGCGTGCCGGGCGTGAGCGCGCCGATCACGGCGCGCGTGTGCGGCAGGACGAACTCGCGATAGTCGTCGGGCGACAGCGCGCCGATCCACGAGTCGAACAACTGCACGACGTCGGCCCCGGCCGCGATCTGACCGTTGAGGTACGACGCGGTCGCGTCGGCGAGGATCGTGAGCAGCCGGTGCCAGGCCTCGGGCGTCTCGCGCATGAGGCGCTTGGTGGCCAGATAGTCGCGCGACGCGCCGCCCTCGACGACGTACGACGCGACGGTGAACGGCGCGCCCGCGAACCCGATGAGCGGCGCGTGCGCGGGCAGCGCGCGCTTGACCAGACGCACCGTCTCGAACACGAAGCCGACTGCGCTCGCGACGTCAACGAGGGTGAGCCGCTCGACATCGGCCGCCGTGCGCACCGGACGATGGATCACCGGCCCCTCGCCCTTGGCAAACTCGAGCCCGACACCGAGCGGCTCGACGAGGAGCAGGATGTCGGCGAAGAGGATCGCGGCGTCGACACCCAGCCGCGCGATCGGCTGCAGCGTGACCTCGGCGGCCACCTGCGGCGTCTTGCAGAGCTCCAGGAACCCGTGCCGCGCGCGCAGCGCGCGATACTCCGGCAGGTAGCGTCCGGCCTGACGCATCAGCCACACCGGCGTGAACGGCGTCGGCTTGCGGCGCGCGGCGAGCAGCAGCGGCGGGTCGGGCACGGGCGAAGCATCGCAGGCGGCCGGGCTGGAATCAACCCACGACGGGGTTTATGATCCCCTGCGCCATGGCATACATCTCCGGCAAGCAAGCGTTTCTGCAGATCCTCAAGAGCGAAGGCGTCTCCGTGATGTTCGGCAATCCGGGAACCACCGAGCTGCCGCTCATGGACGGCCTCGCGCGCGAGCCGGGCATTCGCTACGTGCTCGCGCTGCAGGAAGCCGTCGCCATCTCGATGGCCGACGCCTACGCGCAGGCGCACGGCGGACTCGCCGCGGTGAACGTGCACGTCTCGCCGGGTCTCGGCAACGCGATGGGCATGCTCTACGACGCCTACAAAGCGCACTCGCCGCTGCTGCTCACGGCCGGTCAGCACGATCAGTGCTTCACCGTGACCGAGCCTATTCTCTGGTCCGATCTCCCGCCCGTGGCGACGCCGTTCGTGAAGTGGTCGACGGAGGCGCGCCGGCTCGAGGATCTGCCGCGCATCGTGCGGCGCGCGGTGAAGACGGCGCTGGCCCAGCCGAGCGGCCCGGTGTTTCTCTCGCTCCCCGTCGACGTGCTCAATGCCGAACGCGACAACCTCGACCTGCTCGCGTCGACCCGCGTGGCACCGCGACTGGTGGGCGATCGCACCGCGATCGACGCCGCGGCGAAGAAGCTCGTGTCCGCGAACGCGCCGCTCATCGTCGCCGGCGACGCCGTCGCTCACAGCGACGCGCTGGCGGAGCTCGTCGAGCTGGCCGAGCTCATCGGCGCGCCGGTGATGCTCGAGGGGGTGTCGTCGACGTGCAGCTTCCCGTTCACGCATCCGCTCTATGCGGGCTCGATGCCGCGGCTGGGGCCCGGCATCAAGGGCCTGCTGATGCGGCACGACCTGCTGTTCTCCGTCGGCGGCGATCTCTTCACGCTGTCGCTGCCCTCGGACGTCGATCCGATGCCGCCCGGCCTCGACGTGGTGCATCTCGACGTCGATCCGTGGGAGCTCGGCAAGAACTATCCGGCGGCCGTCGCGATCCAGGGCGATCCGAAGGCGTCGCTGCCCGAGCTCTGCGAGGCGGTGCGGCGTCACGCCGGGAAGACTGGCCACAAGGACGCCGCGAAGCGCCGGGAGGCGCTGGCCACCAAGCACACCCGCGAGCGCGAGGATCTCGCGCGGCGCGCGGCCGACGAGGCGAAGAAGTCCCCGATGGGGCCGCTGGCGCTCGTACACGCGGTGTCGCAGGTCGTGCCCGACGACGTCGTGATCGTCGACGAGGCGATTTCGTCGTCGGCCGGCATTCGCAACTTCTTCCGCTGCGTCGACGCCAAATCGTTCTTCAGCCTGCGCGGCGGCGGTATCGGCTGGGGGCTGCCGGCCGCGCTCGGCGTCAAGCTCGCATTGCCAAGGCGCCCCGTCGTCGCGCTGGTCGGCGACGGCAGCGCGATGTACACGGCGCAGGCCTTGTGGACGGCCGCCCACGAGTCGCTGGCCGTCGTCTACGTGATCTTCAACAACGCGTCGTACCGCATCCTCAAGGAGCGCACCAAGGCGCTCAAGGGCTTCTCGGCCGAGGACGACAAGTACGTCGCGATGGACCTCGTCGACCCCGCCATCGACTACGTTGGCCTCGCCCGATCGCTCGGCGTCGCCGGCGAGCGCGTCGAGAAAACCGCCGACGTCGGCCCCGCCGTCGGTCGCGCGCTGGCGAGCGGCGCGCCCGCGCTCATCGACGTGCGCATCGATCCTTCGTTCAACTAGGCGCGCGACCATGGCGATGAGCTTCGGCATTCACATCGGCCACATGGGCGGGCCGCTCGAGGAGATGCGCCGGCTGTGGAAGTTCGCCGACAGCGCGGGCTTCGACTGGTTCTCGGTCTCCGATCACTTCCAGGAGTCGCCGCCTCGCGGCGGCGACATCGACTGCTTCGAGGCCGTCAGCACGCTGACGGCGGCGGCGGTGGAGACGCAACGCGTACGACTGGGCGCGCTCGTCTACTGTGTCGCGTATCGCAACCCCGGGCTGCACGCCAAGTCACTCACGACCATCGATCATCTGTCGCACGGCCGTGTCGACTGCGGCCTCGGCGCCGGCTGGCACGAGGTCGAGGCCAAGGCGTACGGCTACGAATGGCCGCGCATTGGCGTGCGCGAAGACATGCTCGAGGAGTACGCGCAGGTCATGCGCATGCTGTTCGACACCGAGTCGCGCCGATCGAGCTTCTCGGGCACACATTTCCGGCTCGAGAACGCGCCGAACAATCCCAAGCCGCTGCAGCCGCGCGTGCCGATCTGGATCGGCGGCCGCGGCGAGAAGCGCACGCTCCGCGCGGTCGCCAGGTTCGCGGACGGCTGGAACGCGCCGTACATCGGGCCGGACGAGTGGATCGCCAAGGGGCAGGTGCTCGATCGCTGGTGCGAGACCGAGGGCCGCGACCCCAAGAGCATCGCGCGCACCGTGAACCTCGGCTTTTACCTCGGCGCCGACGCCAAGGGTGCGGCGCGCGGTGAGCAGATCTTCCAGTCGCACTTCGGCAAGGACCCGCGTGACGGATTCCTGCGCGGCACGCCGAAAGAGACGCTGGCCATGCTCACGCGCTTCCGCGACGCCGGGTGCGGGCGCGTCAACATCGCCTTCCGCGAGGGCCCGTTCGATTGGGACGCGCTGCAGGCGTTTGCAGAGACCGTCTTCCCGGTTTTCGGCGTCCGCAGGCCGAGTTAGCGCGCACGCGGTTGAATATCGATCACTCGACAGGCGTCACACGCTTCGAGGACAATGCCCGTATGAGAGCCGCGCTCGTCGTCGTCTCCTTCGCGTTACTCGCCGCCTCGCCGACGCTCGCCTACGCGGGTGGCGACGCGCGCGGCGGCAAACCCTACAAGTGCAATCCGCAGGCAGAGTGTCTGGCGCGCGCGAGCAAGCTGCAGGGGCCCGCGGCCGCCGCGGCGCGGCGCGACTGCGAGCGCATGCCGACCTCGGGCACGTGCTTCTCGCCGGACGACACGCAGGCCGACCGCGGCGGGCGCACCGACCGCGACCGCAGCGACAAGCGCCGCTAGCTCTCCCTAAGCATCCTGACGTCGTCCGTTCTCGCGTGCTCCGGATGAACCTCGCGCGCTTGCGGCGGCCGGGCCCCGCGGTATACCGTCGAGGCCTAATTCGGTGACCGCGAGAGGGCCGGCCATGACGAAGGAAGACAGCGCACTGATCCGCGGACTCGAGGGCGTGGTCGCCGCCGAGACCCGCCTCTGCGACCTCGACGGCAAGAACGGACGCCTGGCCTACGTCGGGTACGACATCGACGAGCTCGCTCGCAAGGCGACGTTCGAAGAGGTCACGTACCTGCTGCTGTACGGCGAGCTGCCCAAGGCCGCCCAGCTCGACGCGCTGACGGTGGCGCTCACCGCCGCGCGCGAGATCCCGCGGGAGCTGGTCGCCGCGTTCAAGCTGATGCCGAAGAGCACCGATCCCATGCGCGTGCTGCAGGCGTCGGTCGCCATGCTCGGGATGTCCGATCCCGACACGACCGACAACTCCCACGCCGCGAACGTGCGGAAGGCCATCCGCCTCACCAGCCAGATCGCGACGGCCATCTGCGCGCATCACCGTGTGCGGAGCGGACAGGAGCCGGTGGCGCCGGCCGCGGGTCTTGGCCACGCGGCGAACTTCCTTTATATGCTCACCGGCCAGCGGCCCGGCGCGGCCGCGGTCAAAGCCTTCGACGCGAGCCTCACCCTCTACGCCGAGCACGAGCTGAACGCCTCCACATTCACGACGCGCACGATCGTCTCCACGCAGTCCGACATGCACTCGGCCGTGGCCGGTGGCGTGGGCGCGCTCAAAGGTCCGCTGCACGGAGGCGCCGGCGAGGCGGTGATGCGCACGCTCATGGAAATCGGCGACGTCGCCAACGTCGACGCGTTTACCGAGAAATCACTGGCCGAGAAGCGCCGCTTCATGGGCATGGGCCACCGGGTCTACAAGGCCGGCGATCCGCGCGCCGCGATCCTCAAGGGCATGGCCGAGCAGGCGTGCCGCGAGTCGGGTCAGTTCAAGTGGTACGAGATGGCCGTGAAGCTGCACGAGCGCATCAGCAAGGCGAAGGGACTCATCCCGAACGTCGACTTCTACTCGGCCCCGCTCTTCTACTCGCTCGGGATTCCCGTCGATCTGTTCACGCCGGTGATCGCGGCGGGCCGGATCGCGGGGTGGAGCGCCAACATCGTCGAGCAGCACGACGACAACCGGCTGATCCGCCCACGCGCCGAGTATGTCGGCCCGACCCGCCGCGCGTTCCTCGAGATCAGCAAGCGTTGAAAGCGCACGATGCCGGGCACCTTCTAGGGCAGGCCACCCACGGTCTTCGCCGTGTAAGCGGTCCCCGCTACAAATGAGACAAAGCCTCACCCGCAAGCTCATCGAATCTCACCTCGTCGCCGGCAAAGCGGTGGCGGGCGAGGAGATCGGCGTGCGCGCCGATCAGATCCTCCTGACCGACACGAACGGTATCCAGTCGTGGCTGCAGTTCGAGGCCATGGGCTTTCCGCGCGTCGTGCCCGAGCGGGTGGTCACCTACATCGACCACCAGGTGTTCCAGAGCGACTCGCGCAACTCCGACGATCACCGCTACATGCAGACGGCGTCACGCAAGTACGGCGCGACCTTCAGCAAGCCGGGCAACGGCATCTGTCATCAGGTCCACATGGAGACCTTCTCGGTGCCCGGGCAGATGCTGCTCGGCAGCGACAGCCACACGCCGCTCTGCGGGGCCGCGGGCATGCTGGCCATCGGCGCGGGCGGCCTCGACGTCGCGGTGGCGATGGGCGGCGGCCCCTACTTCCTGACGATGCCGGCGGTGACGCGCGTGTGGGTGACCGGCGCGCTGCAGCCGTGGGTCACCGCGAAAGACGTGATCCTCGAACTGCTGCGGCGCTACTCCGTGCGCGGCGGGCTCGGCAAGATCTTCGAGTACGCCGGCCCCGGCGTGAAGAGCCTGCTCGCCGCGCAGCGGATGACCATCGCCAACATGGGCGCCGAGCTCACGCTGACGACCAGCGTGTTTCCGAGCGACGAGGTGACGCGCTCGTTCCTCACGCGGCTCGGGCGCGCGGACGACTGGCGGCCGATGACCGCCGACGAGGACGCCGAGTACGACGCTCAGATCGAGCTCGATCTCTCGGCGATCACGCCGCTCGTCGCCCTGCCCAGCTCGCCCGACAAGGTGGTGCCCGTCGAAGCGGTCGCCGGCACCGCGATCGAGCAGGTGACGGTCGGCTCGTGCACCAACGGGTCGTGGCACGACATGGCCTCGGTGACGAACGTCATCCGCGGGCGGCGTGTGCATCCCTCGCTGTCGTTCGTGCTCTTTCCCGGCAGTCACCGCATCCTCGAGACGATGGCGCGAGAGGGATTGCTGGCGGACCTGCTCGCCGCCGGCGTGCTCGTCTCCGAGCCCTCATGCGGCTCGTGCGCGGGCCTGGGTCACGTGCCCGCCGCCGGCAGCAAGAGCCTGCGCGCGTTCAACCGCAATTTCGCCGGGCGCAGCGGCGTGAAGGACGACGCGGTCTATCTCTGCTCGTCGCTCGTGGCCGCGGCGTCGGCCATCACCGGCGTGATTACCGATCCACGCTCACTCGGCGCCGAGGCGCCCGTGAGGCTGCCCGAGCGCTTTGCCGCCTCCGACGTCGGCTTCGTTCGCCCCGACGGCGCCGGCGACATCGTGCGCGGGCCCAACATCAAGCCGGTGCCGCTGGGCGAGCCCGTGCCCGAATCGCTCGAGGCGCCCGTGCTGCTCAAGCTCGGCGACAAAGTCTCCACGGACGACATCTCCCCGGCCGGCTCGGCGGCGCTGATGTTCCGCTCGAACGTGCCGGCGATCGCGGAGTTTTCGTTCAAGTACTTCGATCCCGATTTCGTGGCCCGCGCGAAGGCCGCCGGGCGGAGCCTCATCGTCGGCGGCGAGCTCTACGGGCAGGGCTCCTCCCGCGAGGTGGCGGCGATCGCGCCGATGTTCCTCGGCGTGCGCGCGGTCATCGTGAAGTCGTTCGCGCGCATTCACCGCGCCAACCTCGTCAACTGGGGCGTCGTGCCGCTGACGTTCGACGATCCCGCCGCGTATGACGGCATCGAGCGCGACGATCGTCTGCGCCTCGATGACCTGCGCGCCTCGCTGGCCGCCGGCGCCCGCGTCCGCGTGGTGAACATGCGCACCGGCGCCGTCTTCACAGCGTCCTGCGTGCTGACACCGCGCGAGCGCGACATCGTGCTGGCAGGCGGACTGCTCGCCTCGACGAAGGCCCGCGCGTGAGCCAGCGGCGAGTCCGCGCCGTCTACATGCGCGGCGGCACGAGCCGCTGTCTCGTGTTCCGCGCCGACGATCTGCCCGCGCCGGGCGCGGCGCGCGATCGCATTCTCTTGGCCGCGCTCGGCAGTCCTGATCCGTACGGCCGCCAGCTCAACGGTCTCGGTGGCGGCATCTCGTCACTGTCCAAGGCATGCATCGTCGGCGCGCCGACACATCCCGAGGCCGACGTGGACTACACGTTCGCGCAGGTGGACGTGAGGTCGCCGGTCGTGGAATACGACGGCAACTGCGGCAATTGCTCGTCCGCCATCGGGCCCTTCGCGATCGACGAGGGCCTGGTGGGCGCCCGCGACGGTGAGACGCTCGTGCGCATCCACAACACGAACACGCGCAAGCTGATCCTCGCCCACGTGCCCGTGCGTGACGGCGAGGCCGCCGTCGACGGCGACTTCGAGCTGGCCGGCGTGGCCGGGCGCGGCGCCCGCATCGCGCTCGACTTCATCGAGCCGGGCGGCGCCGGCACCGGGCGGCTCTTGCCCACCGGGCGTCCGCGCGACGTGATCGCCGGCGTAGAGGCCTCGTGCGTGGACGCGACGAACCCGCTCGTGTTCGTGCGCGCGCGAGACGTCGGGCTCACGGCCGCCGAGACGCCGCAGGCCATCGACGCCAATGCCGATGTCATGGCGCGGCTGGAGAAGATCCGCGTCGAGGCCGCCATGCGGATGGGTCTGCCGAGCAGCGCCTCGGCGCCGAAGATCGCGTTCGTGGCGGCGCCCGCCGACTACGTGGCGCTCGACGGCGTGCGACACGCCGCGCGCGACTACGACGTGCTCGCGCGCGCCATCTCCATGGGCAACTGCCACCGCGCGTTTCCCCTGACCTCCGCCATGTGCCTGGCCGTCGCGGCGCGCATCGAGGGCACGGTGGTGCACGAAATCGCCACGCGCGGCGCGCGCGACGTGCGCCTGGGTCACGCCTCCGGCGTGCTGCCGCTCGACGCCGCAGTCACGCGACGCGACGGCGCGCCGTGGGCGGAGCGCGTCACCGTGTACCGGACGGCGCGCCGTCTGATGGAAGGATTCGTCCGGGTCCCATGACGCGCGCCGCCTGAGCGATGGGGCGCCTCTACTTCATGCCCGACGGCGACGAGATGGTGCGCCGCCGGTCGCGCGTGCCCAAGGGCTCCGTGGTCGAGGCGTGGGCGGATCGGCGCGGCGGCGGCGCGTTCTGGGTCGGCGATGATTCGCGCCGGCTGCTCGACGAGGCGGGCGATGCGCCGATGGCCGTACGGCTCGCGGTCGCCGACGACGCCGTGCCCGTGTTCTACGGACCGCGGCTCTGCGACGTCGAGTCGCTGCCGCGCGAGGAGTCGCTGCGAGCGCGCGTGCTGTCCATGCACGGCATGGCCGCCGCCTGGATCACGCTGGATCGCTTCGGCGAGCGGCTGTCCTACGAGCCCACCTCCCCCGCCGATCCCGTGTTCCACCTGCGGCGCCCGGGCGGCGGCGCCGGTCACGTCTGGCGCCGCTTCGAAACCAAGCGTGAGGCCATCGATTTCATGCGCGAGGCGTACGGAGCCGAGTCCGAAGCGCTCGAGTGGGCGGAGAGCCTGCCCGTCGACGATTTCGAGACGCTGCTGCGGCGCTTCGCCGAGAAAACCGTCTGAGCGCGCGGGAGGACATGGATCGCTTCTACCGCGCCGTGCGCGCGGTGGCGCGCTTCTGGCTGTGGTTCTTCTTCAAAGCGGTCGACCGGCGTCACCCCGACCGCGTGCCGCACGACGGGCCGGTGCTGCTGTGCATCAACCATCCGAACAACTTCATCGACTCGCTGGTCGTCGGCGCTGCGGTGCGCCGCAAGGTGCACTATCTCGCCACCGCGGCGCTGTTCCGCAATCCGCTCGTCTCACGCTTTCTGCTCGCCGCCGGCGCCATCCCCGTGTGGAGAAAGCAGGACGCGCCACCCTCGCAGCGAACCGATCACGCGGATCCCGCGACAGCACACCGGAACGCCGACACGTTCGCCGCCTGCGCGGCGGCCTTCGAGCGCGGCGCGCTCATCGCAATCTACCCCGAGGGCACGACCCACGCCGAAGCGCGTGTGCAGCAGATCAAGACGGGCGCCGCGCGCATCGCGCTGGCGTGGGAGGCGGGACATCCGCGCACGCTGACGATGCTGCCCGTGGGGCTCACGTTCGAGGCCCGCAAGTCGTTCCGCGCGCGGGTGCTCGTCTCGTTCGGCGCCCCGCTGCCGCTGCACGCCTACGCCGACGCCTATCGTGAGGATCCCGTGAAGGCTGTCGATGCCCTGACGCGTCATCTGCAGGCCGCCATGGAGACGGAGGTCGTGAACGTCGAGCGCATCGACGACGCGCGACTGCTGCAGTCGATCGAAACCCTCTACCGCGACGTGCTCGCCCGCGAGGTGATGGAGGCGCGCGGCGTCGGCCCCCGGGACGTCGATCTCGTGCGGCTCTCCCGCTCGATCGTCGAAGCCATCGCGTGGTTCAAGTCGCGCGAGCCCGACCGCGTCGAAGCGATCTGGCAGCGCATCCGCACCTACCGCGCGCTGCTCGCCCAGTACCACCTCCGCGACGACACCGTGCGCGCGCGCCGCGAGCGGCTGCCGGCGCGCCGGCGCCTCGTGTACTCCTGGGACGCCGTCGTCGGCCTGCCGTTCTTCGTCTACGGCGCGATCGTGAACCTCCTGCCCTATCTGGTGCCGCGCTGGCTCGCCCGCCGCATCGCCCGCAAGGAAACCGACTACGCCACCGTGCGGCTGCTCGCGTCGGTCGTCGCCGTCCCCGTCTTCTATGGACTCGAGACCTGGCTCGTGTTCCGCGCCACCGGCGGGCTCGTCGCGGCGCTGTTTGCGATCTCGCTGCCGGTGTCGGGGGCGATCGCGTATCGTTACGTGGCGGGCGCGGGCCGCTTCCGCAGTCGTCTGCGGTTTGCGCTGCTGGCGGCGACGCACGGCGCGGCGGCGCGGCGCCTGGTCGTCGAGCGCGAAGCCATCATCGGCGAGCTGGAGCGCGCCAAGACCGAGTGGCTCGCCGCCACGAAAGGAAGCAGCTTTTGAGCGTTCACCTGCTGGAGGAAATGTCCACGCCCGCGCTGGATGCGCTCGATCGCGCCCGGACGGTCGTGCTCCTGACGATCAGCCCGCTCGAGACGCACGGGCCGCATCTGCCCGTCGGCGTCGACGCATTCGCCGCGCGGTATTTCGCCGAAGCGGTCGGCGATCGTCTCATCGCCGCGCGGCCGGGTTGGTCGGTGGTCCTCGCCCCGACGTTGCATCTCGGCTCCTTCACGTTCGACAGCGTCGGCACCGTGTCGGTCCGGCAGCGCGTGGTCCGCGACGCGCTGCTGGATTATGGCGACGCGCTCGCGCGCGCGGGCTTTCGCTACATCCTGATCGCGAACGGCCACGCGGGCCCCGGCCACCTGGCCGCCCTCGAGGAGGCGGCGGCCGTCGTCTCGCGGCGCCACGGCATCGTCATGGCATCGTTCACCGGCCATCTCGCCTGGGAGTTCATGCGCGGGCGCTATGCGACGAAGATCGAGACGATGCTGGGCCGTACGCTGACCGACGACGAGCGGCGCGCGTTCGCGGAGGATGCTCACGGTGGTTGGTTCGAGACCTCGCTGATGCTGCTGCTGCGGCCCGACCTGGTGGACGACTCGTACCGCACGCTGCCGCCGGCGCGCTACTCGTGGCCCGAGCGCGTCGTTCCCAACTATGCGGTGCGCAACGGCGGTCAGGGCTACGTCGGTCACCCGGCACTCGCCGATCCCGCGTTCGCGCGGGCCACGATCGACGTGCTGATGAGCGAGGCCATGGTGATCGTGGACGGGCTGCTCGCCGGCACGCGGCCTCTGTCCGCCCATCGTTCGGTGTTCTCGAAGCTGCCCGTGTTCCGCACGAACTTCTGGCCGGTGGCCACGGCGGTGGCGGCCGGAGTCGGCGCTCTCGCCGGCTGGATGCTCTCTCGGAGTCAGCGGACATCGTGACCGGCCGTCCCGCCTACCGATCCGAATCCCCCGCCGCCGTCACCGTCGAGCCGCCGGTGGAGGGCGTCGCGCGTCTCACGCTCGATCGGCCCGAGGCCCTCAACGCCCTCAACCGCGCGATGGCCGACGCGCTCGAGTCGGCGCTGACCCGCGTCGCCGGCATGGACGACGCGCGCGTGCTGCTCGTCGGCGGCCGCGGGCGTGCGTTCTGCGCCGGCAACGACATCACCGAGATGGGCGAGATCACCGGCGCCGACGCGGAGGGGCTCGCGCGGCGCTGGGCGGCGATCATGGAGCGCTTTGCCGCATTGCCGCAGGTCACGATCGCGGTCATCGACGGCCACGCCCTCGGCGGCGGCCTGATGCTCGCCGTCGCGCAGGATCTCAGGATCGCGTCCGATCGCGCGCGGCTCGGCCTGCCGGAGGTCACGCTCGGCTTCAATCCCGCGTACGGCATTGCGCGGCTGCTGGACGTGCTCGGTGGCGCCCACGGACGCGATCTGCTGCTGACCGGCCGCACGCTGCACGCGACCGAGGCGCTGCGCATCGGTCTGGTCAATCGCGTGGTCGCCGCGCCGACGCTCGCCGAGACCGCGACGGCGTGGGCGACGGAAATCGCGAAGGCGCCACGCGAGGGGCTGGCGGCCACCAAGGAGATCGTGGCGGCGATCCGCAGCGGCAAGCCGGGCGGTGACCCCGCGGCCTACGGTGCGGCGCTCCGGACCGGCGCGGCGGCGCGCGAGCGGATTCGCGCGTTCGTCGAGCGCCGCCGTCGCGGCTAGGCCCTACTGCTCTCTGGCGGCGCGCTTGTCCTGCATGTCGCGGTCGGCTTCACGCAGGAACTCTTCGGCGGCCTCGGGCGGTGACTGGCTCCACGCGATGCCGATCGAGCATTCGACGCAGACGGGAAGCCGGCGTTGGACGCCGAGGGCGGCGAGCCGGTCGCGCACGCGCGCGACGACGATGTCGACGTCCTTCGGCATCGCGTCGAGCAGCAGTACGGCGAACTCGTCACCGCCGTACCGGGCGATCAGGTCCGTCGTCCGCGTCGCCTCCACGAGCGCGTCGGCGACCGTGCGTAGCACCTCGTCGCCGAGCGCATATCCAAAGTCGTCGTTGACGGCTTTCAGTCGGAGGACGTCGAGCGTGAGCAGCAGCAGGCCGTTCTTCCGGCGTCGCGCGCCCGCGGCGAGCCGGCGGTACTGCTCGTGGAACGCCCGGCGGCTGGCCAGGCCCGTCAGCGGGTCGGGCGAGTAGCGCGCGAGCTTGCGGTCCGCGTCGAAGAGGCGGCCGGCGACGATGCGCAGCATCGAGTTCGCGAGCTCCGGGGATTCCTGCAGCACCGCCATGAAATCGGCCTGCCGCAGCACCAGGCAGTGCGTGCGGTCGACGGCGATCACGGTGGCCGAGCGCGGCTGGTCGCGCAGGATCCCCAGCTCACCGAAGATCTCCGCGCGGCCGAGCTCGCCCAGCAGCATGTCGGCTTGCCCGTCGGAGGTGGCCTCGACGATGCGCACACGACCCGAGAGCAGGACCCAGAGGTTGTCCGACGCCTCGCCCTGGCGGGTGATGACGTGTCCCGATGGATATACCTGCTCGCTGGCGTATCGCACGAGGACGTTGAGCTGCTCGGGCGCGCATTTTCGGAACAACGGAATCGAGGCGAGGATGCTCGCCAAGAGCGTCTGGGTCGTGGCGTGGTCGTCGTGGGAGTGGACGGGCGTGGCCGGCGGCGGCGCGGTCGCGTGGGTGTCGAACGACGCCACGGTGCGCGCCAGCCACGCGCGCACGCGCGCGCGCAGCATTGGCGGGCTGTACGGCTTCGCGAGATAGTCCGTGGCGCTCTGCGCGCGGTTCGTCGCTTCGTCGGGCCGATCGGCGAGCAGCAGGATCGGAAAATTCGGGCGGCCCATCCGTCGGCGAAACGCCGGGATGAGATCGACGCCATCGGCGGCCGGCAGGTCGGCGTCCACGATCGCGAGGTCCGGGAGATGTTCGGTCCCGCGCGTAAGCGCCGCGTGCATGTCGTGCACCGGGAGCGCGACCATGCCGTCGTCGGCCAGCACGTCCTCGATCGCCATCACCTGCGTGTCGTCCGACGTCACCACCAGGACGCGCGCGCCCGCGATCACCCGCCGGCGCAGCGCAGAGACATCTGAGACGGGCGCGGCGCCGCCGTCGCCCACGACCGTGAGCTCCATGCCCTCACGTGCCGCGAAGACGTCGATGGGCGAGCCCGCGTCCCGCGCACGGGCCTTGGCGGCTGCCTCCAGCCGCGCCATCGTCGCGTCGTCGTGCGTGGGATCGTGATGGAAGAGCGCGACCCGCCGCGCTCCCGCCTCCATCGCCACGTCGACCGCGTACTCGATCGTCGAGTGGCCCCAGCCGACCCGCTGGCGATACTCCTCCCCGGTGTACTGCGCGTCGTGAATGACGAGGTCCGCGCCCCGCATAAACGCGACATGACGCTGATCACCGGGGTGGTGCAGCGTGCCGTCCTCGAGCTTCCAGAACGGCTCGTGATCGGTGACGTAGGCGATGGTCGTGCCGCCGCCCGTGATGCGATACGCGATCGTCGGCGCGGTGTGGTTCAGGTACTGAGTCTCGACGAGGACGTCGCCGACGCGGAAGAAACCCTCTTCCAGCTCGGTGAAGTGAATGCGCGAGCGAAGATCGCGCAGCTTGACGGGGAAATACGAGTACTCCATCTGCCCCGCCATCGCTTCCTCGAGGCTCTGCTGAAAGCCCAGTGGCGCGTAGACGTTCAGCTCGACGCCGGGAATGAACGCCGGGACGAAGAACGGAAAGCCCTGGATGTGATCCCAATGCGTGTGGCCGATGAAGAGGTGCAGGTAGATCGGCGCCTTGAGCGTCTGCGTGAGATGCAGGCCGAGCTCGCGTGCGCCGGTGCCGCAGTCCAGCACGATGACCGTGCCGTCGGGTGTTCGAACTTCCGTGCACGACGTGTTGCCGCCGAAGCCCGCGGTGTGCTCGCCCGGCGCGGCGATCGACCCACGAGTCCCCCAGAACCGGACGTACACGGTGGCCCCCCCAGGGTGGCGTGACGTGAGACGCGGCGACTATAGCACCATCGCGATCGAGCGGGCTACAATGGCGCGCCCCGGCGAGGCCGTCGGGCGATCAAGGAGGACGCGCATGCGCTTGACTCGTCGGCACTTTTTGAAGGCCTCTGGCGCCACCGCCCTCGCCGCCGGGCTGCCGCTCGACGCGGCACCTGCCCGGGCGCAAAGCGGGCCCGTGCGGCTCGGCGTCCTGGCCGCGAAGGCCGGCGTGCTGGCGCCCGTCGGCGAGTCCGGGCTCCGCGGCGTCCAGTTCGCCGCCGATCGCATCAATGCCGCCGGCGGCATCCTCGGGCGCAAGCTCGAGCTGGTCATCGAAGAGGAGTCGAGCCCGAAGGACACCGTCGAGCGGTTCCGCAAGCTGGCGCTGTCGGACAAGGTCGACGCGGTCAGCGGCGCGATTTCGACCGGCGTCGGACTGGCGCTGGGGCCGGCCGCGGAGGAGATGAAGACGATCTGGCTCGCGTGGGACGCGACGACCCAGAAGGGCGTCGAGGAGTCGATGCCCAAGCCGAAGTACTCCTTCCGCTCCACGGACAACGAGTGCGAAGCGGTGATGGCCTCGATGCTCACCGCGCGGCACTGGAAGGGCACATTCAAGACGGTCGCCGGCATCAATCCCGATTACTCGTACGGCCGCGACAACTGGGCGGCCTTCCTCGCGATCATGAAGAAGTACGGGATCGAGCTCTCGGTGGTGAGCGAGCTCTGGCCCAAGCTCGGAGCCACGGATTTCACGTCGCACGTGGCCACGCTCGCGCAGGCGAAGCCGGACCTGATCTTTTCGTGCTTCTGGGCCGGCGACACGCCGATCTTTCTCAAGCAGGCACACGCGGCCGGGCTGACCAAATCGACGAAGCTCGTCCTGACCACGGGCGGCGGCGTGCACGAGTCGCTCAAGAAGGACTTCACGCCCGAGGGCGCGATCCTCGGCTACAACTGCTTTTACTTCGAGAACCCGAAGGCGAGCACGCTCGCCAAGGAGTTCACGCGCTGGCACGCGGAGAAGTTCAAGGAGTGGCCGAACTACGAGTCGGACCACGGCTATTTCACCGTGGTCGCCTTCAAGACCGCGATCGAGCGCGCCGCGAAAGCGGGCGGCGGCAAATGGCCGGCGCAGGATGCGATCATCCAGGCGCTCGAAGGCGTGGAGGCCGAGTCGCTGTCGGGGCCGCGGCGTTATCGCGAAGACCACATCATGGAGGCGACGTTCTTCCAAGGCCTCACGACCCATCGCAACAAGCACGACTTCGTCACCGTCGATCCGGTGGAGTCGATGAGCACGAAGCAGATCCAGAAGCCGAGCGGCGTCGGGCTCTACGACTGGATCAACGGCTGGAAGGTCTGACGCTCCTCGGGATCCTGCTCGGCGGCGTCTTCCACGCCGCCGTGCTGTTCCTCGTGGCGGCCGGACTGCAGCTCGTCTTCGGCGTCCAGAAGATCCTCAATCTCGCCTGCGGCTCGTTCTACGCGCTCGGCGCGTACGCCGGTGTCTCCGCGGTGCGCTGGGCGCTCGGCGCCGGCCTGCCGGCGCCCCTGTTCTTCCCCGTGCTGCTGGGCGCCGGGCTGATCCTGGGACTCATCGGGCCCGTCGTCGAACGGCTGCTGCGGCCGATCTACGAGCGCGACGAGTCCTTCCAGCTGCTGCTGACCTTCGCGCTCGTCCTCATGTTCGAGGACGTCATCCGCTTCGTCTGGGGGACCGCGCCGCATCAGCTCGGCAACGTCTACCTGGCGTACGGCCAGGTCCGCGTGGGCGCGCTCACCGTGCCCACGTACAACCTCGTCGTGATCGCGTGCGGGGCGGCCATCGCGGGCGGCATGGGCTGGTTCCTGGCGCGGACCCGCTTTGGCCGGGTCCTGCGCGCCACCGCGGAGAATCGCGAGATGGCGGAGGCGATGGGCATCGACATGACGCGCGTCTACGCGCGCGTGTTCACGCTCGGCACCGCGCTCGGCACCGTCGGCGGCGCGCTGGTCATTCCGGCCACCGCCGCCGTCAACGAGATGGGCATCGATCTCATCGTGGAGGCGTTCGCCGTCGTCGTGATCGGCGGCCTCGGCAGCATGCGCGGCGCGTTCGCGGGCGCGCTCATCGTCGGCGTGGTGAAAGCGGTCGCCATCGCCACCTGGCCCGAGGTCGAGATGCTCGCGATCTACGTCATCGTGATCGCGGTGCTCGTGCTGCGGCCGAGCGGACTGTTCGCGCGGGCCATCGCGTGATCGTGCAGGCACTCGGCGCGGCGGCGGCCCTCGGGCTGCTGCTCCTGCCGCTGGCCGGTATCCCCTACACGACCACGCTGCTGCTGCCGGCCTTCGGCTATGCCATCGCGCTGCTCGGTCTGAATCTGCTGTTCGGGTCGACCGGCCTGTTGTCGTTCGGCCATGCGCTGTTCGTCGCGCTCGGCGGCTATACGGCGGCCGCGCTCACGGGCCGGCTGGGCGTTCGGAGCCTCGAGCTCGTGCTGCTCGCGGCGGCGGCGGTCGCCGTCGTGGTCGCCGTGCCGATCGGGCTGCTCTGCGTGCGGTACGTCAAGATCTACTTCGGCATGCTGACGCTCGCGTTCGGCATGTTATTCTATTCGTTCCTCTTCAAGTTCTACGTGCTGACGGGCGGGGACGAAGGCATGCGGGTACTCCGTCCGGTGCTGCTCGGCCAGCCGCTCGAGCACCTGGACACGGTCGCGTTCCTCACCGGCCCCTTCTACTATTATGCGCTCGGTGTGCTGGTCGTGGCCGCGCTCGTCATGCACCGTCTCGTCACGTCGCCCTTTGGGTTGTCGCTGCGCTCGATCCGCGAAAACGCGGCCAAAGCCGAGTCGCTCGGCATCAGCGTGCGACGTCACCGGCTGGCGGCGTTCGTGGTGGCCGCGATCTTCGGCGCCGTGGGCGGCGTGCTGCTCGTGGTACCCACCGGCCTCGCCGATCCGCTGCTCGCGTACTGGACGCACTCGGGCAATCTCGTGTTCATGCTGCTGCTCGGCGGCTTCGACCACTTTCTCGGGCCCGTTCTGGGCGCGGTCGTGTTCATCCTGCTTCAGGACGGCGTGATGTCGCTGACGTCGTACTGGCGCTTCGTCTTCGGCGCCATTCTCGCCGTGGTCGTCATCTTCTTTCCGCGCGGGCTCATGGGCTTGTTGGATGCGCGTCGCACCGCACTCTCGTGAGCCTGCTCCTCGAGGCGACGGACGTGCGGAAGTTCTACGGCGACACGTGCGCGCTGGACGGCGTCAGCCTGCGCGTGAGCGCGGGTGAATTCGTCTCGATCATCGGCCCCAACGGCGCCGGCAAGACCACGCTGGTCAACGTGCTCACGGGACTCACCCAGCCCTCGTCGGGGCACGTGCGGTTCAAGGGCACGGACGTCGCCGGCCAGGGCCCCGTGCGGCTGGCCCGTCTCGGGATGGCACGCTCGTTCCAGCTCGTGACGATCTTCCCCGGGCTCAGCGTCGCCGACACGCTCGCGGTGGCCACCCTCTCGCGCCTGCGGCGGAGCGCGCGCCCCTTCACCGCGCTCGCGCGGGACACCGACGTGCGCGCGGCGGTCGAGGAGGTCGCCGCACTGTTCGGGCTCGCGGACAGGCTCTCGCGCCCGGCGTCCACGCTGCCGCAGGGCGACAAGAAGCTGCTCGACGTCGCGAGCGCGTTCGCGCTGCACCCTGAAATGATCCTGATGGACGAGCCGACGAGCGGCGTGAGCACCGCGGACAAGATCGCGATCATGGAGACGCTGGTGCGCGCGGCGGCGCGGATGGGCATTCGCGCGATCGTGCAAGTCGAGCACGACATGGACATCGTGTTCGGCTACTCGGATCGCATCGTCGCCTTGCACCAGGGCCGCGTGCTCGCCGATGCCACGCCCGCCGCCATCCGCGCCGACGCGGACGTCGTCGCGACCGTGGTCGGTCGCCCGCGCTAGCCCCATGCTCCTCGTGCGCGAGGTCGACGTGTTCATCCAGGCCAGCCACATCCTTCGCAAGGTGTCCCTGCAGGCGGCGGCCGGCGAGCTCGTGTGTCTCGTCGGGCGCAACGGCGCGGGCAAGACGACGACGCTGCGAACGATCATGGGATACCTGCGGCCCGCCGCCGGCACGATCAGCGTCGGCGGGACGTCGATCGCCGGACTGCCGACGCACGCAATCGCGGCGCTCGGCGTCGGCTATGCCCCGGAGGAGAGCGCGGTCTTCGGTGATCTGACGGTGGCCGAGAACATCGAGCTCGCCACATGGACGCGCCCCGGCGGCCGGCCAGCCGCCGAGCGCGTCGCGCGAGCGTACGAGATTTTTCCGCGGCTGCGCGGCGCGGCGGCGCGCGGCGGAACACAGCTGTCCGGCGGCGAGCGCAAGATGCTGTCGATCGCGCGGGCGTTGGCGCTCGATCCGGCGCTGCTGCTGCTCGACGAGCCCTTCGAAGGACTGTCGCCCGCGATCATCCCGCAGCTCGCCGACGCGATCGCGGCCATCGCGCGGCTCGGCCCCGCGATCGTGCTCGCCGAATCGAACATCCACCACGTGCCCGCGTACGCCACCCGCCTCTACGTCATCGAGCGCGGTGACATCGTCTTCGCGGGTCTGCCCCAGGATGTGCGCGGACGCCCCGATCTAGCGCGCATCGTCGGGCAGGCCTTATGATCACGCCCATGACCCAACTGCCCCTGCTGCCCACCTCGGTCGTCGGATCGCATGGCAAGCCCGGCTGGTGGTTCACGGCCGTGAAGGCGGCCGAGGCCGGCGAGATGGGCCCCGGCGACATGGAAGAGATGTTCGACGATGCCGTGCACACCGCCATCCGCGACATGGAGACGGCGGGCATCGACATCATCACCGACGGCGAGGTGCGCCGCACCGACGGCTACGTCGACACGTACTATCGGATCATCAAGAACATCGCGCCGCTGCCCGTGCGGCGGAAGGCGGGGCCCTGGGGCTATGACCAGCAGCAACGCTACGAGGCGGTCGGCCGCATCGACGTACCGTCGACGGGCTTCGGCCTCGTCAAGGACTTTCAGTTCCTGCGCGCGAACACCAGGCGCGCGCTCAAAGCAACGTGCGCGGGCCCGCTCACCTTCGGCTCACGCATCCATCCCGGCAGCGCATACAAAGGTGTCGTCGAGGTCGCCGAGCGCTTCGCCGAGGTCATCAACGCGGAGCTGAAGGGACTCGTCGCCGCCGGCGCCGAGCTGATCCAGCTGGACGAGCCGGCGCGCGGCAACGTCTCGGGCGACGAGATGGCGCGACTGTTCAACCTGGCGACCGACGGCGTGAAGGCGAAGCTCGCGTTTCACATCTGTTTCGGCAACCGATTCGGACGCTCGCGCTTTCCGCGCTCGTACGAGCCGTACTTCCCCGGGGCGCTCAAGGCGCGAGCCGACCAGTTCGTGCTCGAGTTCGCGAGCCGCGAGCTCTCCGAGGTCGATCTCTGGCAGAAGTACGGCGACGGCCGCGAGCTCGGCGCGGGCGTGGTGGACGTCAAAGGCTTTCAGGAAGAGACCGCGGAGTCCGTCGCGAAGCGCATCCACCGCGTGCTCAAGGTCTGTCCCGCCGAGAAGCTCACGCTGAATCCCGACTGCGGCTTTGGATGGTCGCCACGTTATATGTGCAACCAGAAGCTGACGGGCCTCGCGGCCGGTGCAGCACTGGCTCGCAGGGAGCTGACCGGCCACAAATAGATGGGAACCGGGGACCCCATCGCGGCGTTTGGGCCGTGTGCGATGCTTTTACCCGATGGAGGACACCCGATGACAGGATCGCGCTCGCTGGTCGTATTGCTGCTTGCCGTCATGGCCGTCGCGGTCGCGGCCGGATCCGCGCATGCGCTCGCCGTCGGAGACAAGGCGCCGGACTTCGCACTGCCGGCGGCGCCCGGTGCCCCGCCCGTGAAGCTGTCCGATCTGACCGCGAAGGGCCCCGTCGTCATCTATACATTCATCCAGGCCTTCACCGGCACCTGAACGCAGGAGATCCGCGGCTTCGACGCGGCCCTGCCGCAGTTCGAGGCCGCCGGCGCCCAGGTCGTGGGCGTCAGCGCCGATGCGCCCGGAACGCTCGTCGCATTCGCCAAAGAGAACAACATCCATCACCCGCTGCTGTCCGACTTCCCGCGACGCACGATGCTCACCGCGTACGACGCGGTCATCACGGATCCCGCAAGCCCGATCTTTCGGTACGCCAAGCGCGCGTACTTCATCGTCGACCGGGAGGGCGTGGTTCGCTACATGAAGGTCCAGCAGAACCCGCTCGAGCTCCTGAAGCCGGAAGAGGTGCTGCAGGCGTTGAAGGACTCGGGCGCCAAATGAAGGCGCGGTTCGTCGCGGCCGCCGCGGTCGTCGCCCTGACGATCGTGGCGGTCGCGGCCGCGGCGCCCGACTTCGCGAGCCTGCAGATCCAGCCGTACGAGCCGCCCAAGCCGGCGCCGGCGTTTTCGCTGCCCGATCTGGAGGGCAAGCAGCAGACGCTCGAATCGCTGCGCGGCAAGGTGGTACTGCTCTTCTTCTGGGCCACGTGGTGACCGGACTGTCGGAAGGAGTTACCTTCCGTCAACGCGCTGTATAAGGAGTACAAGGCCCGGGGTCTGGAAGTGCGGCTCATCGACTTTCGCGAGAGCCCCGAGCTCGTGCGCAAGACGGTCGCCGAGCGCGGCTACATCGCACCGGTGCTGCTCGACGAGAGCGGCGACACGAGCGGACGCGTCTACGGCGTGTGGGGCCCGCCGACCGTGTACCTGATCGATCGGCAGGGTCGACTCGTCGGCCGCGCCGCGGGGCCGCGCGGGTGGGAATCGCCCGCGGCCCGCGCGCTCATCGAAGCCCTGCTCGCGTCCGGATGATGCCAAAGCCCGAGTTGGAGTTCTTTCGCCCCGACCACGTCCCGTGGACCCCGGTAACCGGCTCGCCGTCCGCAGGCGTTGGCGGGCCAGGCATCGAAGAAAAGATCCTGAGCCGTGATGCGGCGACGGGCGACGTCACGCGCCTGCTGCGCTTCGCCCCCGGCGTGCGCACCGCCGAAACGATTACGCACGATTTCTGGGAAGAAGTCCTGATCGTCGAGGGCAGCCTCGAGGATCTCGGGCTGCGTCGCACGTTCAGCGCTGGGATGTACGCGTGCCGGCCGCCGGGGATGCGCCACGGCCCCTATGCCAGTCCCGGCGGCGCGCTGCTGTTCGAGACGCGCTACCACCGCTGACCGCGGCTCGCCGCGCCCTACCCGCGCTGCTACACTGCCGTCCGTGGCGCTCCCGCTCGACGGAATCGTCGTCGCCGACCTGACGCAGAACGTCGCCGGCCCGTTCTGCACGCAGACGCTCGGCGACATGGGCGCGGACGTCGTGAAGGTCGAGCGGCCCGGACGCGGCGACGACGCGCGCGCGTGGGGCCCACCGTTCTGGGGGCGCGAGAGCGCGGTGTTTCTGGCGCTGAACCGCAACAAGAAGAGCCTCGCGCTCGACCTCAAACGCGAGGGCGGCCTCGAGATCCTCAAGCGCCTGGTGGCGCGCGCCGACGTCTTCGTTCAGAGTCTGCGCGCCGGCATCATCGAGGAGCTCGGCCTCGATTTCGCGGGCGCCACGCGCCTCAACCCGCGCCTCGTGTACTGCTCGATCACCGCGTTCGGCACCGAAGGTCCGCTCGCCGCCCTGCCGGGCTACGACCCGCTGATGCAGGCGTATGCCGGATTGATGTCGATCAACGGACATCCGGGACAGGAGCCGGCGCGGGTCGGCACGTCCATCGTCGACATGGGCACCGGCATGTGGGCCGCGCTCGGTATCGTCGCCGCGCTGCGGGAGCGCGATCGAACGGGTCGACCCGTCGAGGTCACCACCGCGCTGTTCGAGACGGCGCTGACGTGGGTCTCGTATCACGCCGCCGGCTTCTTCGGAGACGGCGAGGTCCCACAGCCGCACGGCTCCGGCACCGCGATGATCGCGCCCTACCAGGCCTTCCCGACCGCCGACGGCTACGCGATGATCGGTGCCGCCTCGGATGCACATTTCCGGCGCCTTGCCGACGCGCTTGGCGGCGCGGAGCTCGCAGCGGATCCTCGCTTCGTCGACAATCCCTCGCGTGTGCGACACCGCGACGAGCTCGCACGGTCGATCTCCACGCGGACGCAGCGGCTGAAGACCGCCGACCTCCTCGAACGACTGCGCGCGGCCGGCGTGCCGGCGGCGCCGATCCTCTCCGTCGATCGCGTCATGGACGAGCCACAGACGTCGGCAAGTGGAATGCTGGTGACGGCACCGCATCCTCGGCTGCCGGACTATCGCGCCGTGGGCCTGCCGCTGCGCTGGCACCGGCAGCGGCCCGGCGTGCGGCGCGTGCCGCCGTCCGTCGGCGAGCACTCCGCCGACGTGCTGACCTGGCTCGGCTATACGCTCGACGACGTGAGAAACCTCCAGACCCAGGGCGTGGTCCAATAACCCATGTATCGGCACCTGCTCGTCGACCGATCGCCGGACCGTCACGTCGTCACCGTCACGCTGAACCGGCCCGAGCAGCACAACGCGATGAACACCGCCATGGGCGAGGACATCGTCGCCTGCTTCGACGCGCTCGCGTGCGATGACGAGGCGCGCGCGATCGTGTTCACCGGCGCGGGTGACCGCGCGTTCTGCGCGGGCGGCGACCTCAAAGAGCGCAACGGCATGACGGACGAGGCCTGGCGCGCGCAGCACGTGATCTTCGAGCAGGGCGCGATGCGGGTGCTCCGCTGCCCCATCCCGGTGATCGCGGCTGTGGAAGGCTTTGCGCTGGCGGGCGGCTGCGAGCTGGCGATCCTGTCGGATTTCGTCGTCGCCAGCGAGACCGCGGTGTTCGGCGTGCCGGAGACGACGCTCGGGATCTTTCCGGGCATCGGCGGCACGCAGCTCTTGCCGCGGATCATCGGCGCGCCCCTCGCGAAGGAGCTGATCTTCACCGGACGGCGGATGAAGGCCGACGAGGCGAAGGCGACCGGGCTGATCAATCACCTGGTGCCCGCCGGCCAAGCCAAGGCGAAGGCCACGGAGATCGCGACGACGATCGCCCGCAACGGGCCGATCGCCGTTCGGCAGGCCAAGAAGGCGATCGCGTACGGCAGCGAGACCGATCTCGACACGGCAATGATCCTGGCCATCGAGGCGTACAACGCGACGGTCGTGACGGAGGACCGGCTCGAGGGCGTGCGCGCGTTCAACGAAAAGCGAAAGCCCGAGTTCAAGGGGCGCTAGAGGGCGACATGGCGACCATATCCCTCGCACTGACCGACGAGCAGCGCGCGCTCGAGCGTGGCGTGACGGAGATCTGCAAGCGCTATCCCGGCGAGTACTGGCGCGAGCTCGACGCGCGGCGCGAATATCCGGAGAAGTTCGTCAACGAGCTCACCGAGGCGGGCTATCTGGGCGCGCTCATCCCGCAAGAGTACGGCGGCGCCGGATTGCCGATCCGTGACGGCGCGCTCATTCTCGAGACCATCCACGCCAACGGCGGCAGCGCCTCGGCGTGTCACGCGCAGATGTACATCATGGGCACCGTGCTGCGCCACGGCAGTGCGGCCCAGAAGAAGCAGTACCTGCCGAAGATCGCGACCGGCGAGCTGCGCCTGCAGGCGTTCGGCGTGACGGAGCCCGATGCCGGCTCCGACACGACGAAGCTCAAGACCACGGCGATCCGCAAGGGCGACCGCTACGTGGTCAACGGCCGCAAGATGTTCATCTCGCGCGCGCAACAGTCGGACCTCATGCTGCTGCTCGCGCGCACGACGCCCGTCGAGCAGGTCAAGCGCCGCACGGATGGGCTGAGCGTGTTCCTCGTCGACATCCGAAATCTCAAAGGTCTCGAGATCCGCCCGCTCCGGATGATGATGAATCACTCCACGAACGCCCTGTTCTTCGACGACATGGAGATCCCCGCCGACAGCCTGGTGGGTGAGGAAGGCAAGGGCTTCTCGTACATCCTGTCGGGGATGAATGCCGAGCGGATTCTCGTGGGGTCCGAGTCCATCGGCGACGGCCGCTGGTTCACCGACCGCGCCGTGGCGTACTCCGGCTCGCGCGTGATCTTCGGCAAGCCGATCGGCGCCAACCAGGGCGTGCAGTTCCCGATCGCGAGAGCGCACATGAACGTGCAGGCCGCCGCCCTGATGCGCGACAAGGCGGCGGCGCTCTTCGACGCGGGCGAGCCGTGCGGCGCCGAGGCGAACATGGCGAAGTTCCTGGCGGCGGAGGCGGCGTGGGAGGCGGGCAACGCGTGCATCGACTGCCACGGCGGGTACGGGTACGCGGAGGAATACGACGTCGAGCGAAAGTTCCGTGAGGCCCGCCTGTACAAGACGGCGCCGGTGAACCAGAACCTCGTCATGGCCTACGTCGGCGAGCACGTCCTCGGCATGCCGCGCTCCTACTGAGCCGCGCCCGTGCCGCTCTATCTCGAAGACTTCGCGCCGGGCCAGGTGCTCGAGTCGCCGCCGCGGGCGCTCACGAAGGACGAGATCGTCGCCTTCGCCCGCCAGTACGATCCGCAGCCGTTTCATACCGATGAGGCGGCGGCGAAGCACTCGTTCTACGGCGAGCTGATCGCGAGCGGCTGGCAGACTGTCGCCATCATGATGCGGCTGATGTGGGACACCTTCCTCGCGAACACCGTGTCGCTCGGCTCGCCGGGCTGCGACGAGATCCGGTGGCTCAAGCCGGTGCGTCCGGGCGACACGCTGCGCGCTCGCTTCACCGTCACCGAGGTCGTTCCCTCGCGCAGCAAGCCCGATCGCGGCATCGTGCGGACGTTCACCGAGATGCTGAACCAGCGCGGTGAGGTCGTCATGACCGTCCGCGGCCTCGGCATGTTCGGGCGGCGACCGGGATGACGCAACGGGGCGTGATACAGTTTTGACGATTTCCCGCGAGGAGGCGTGATGATGCGGCTGCCCGAGCGCGTGACGATCTGCGAGGTGGGGACACGCGACGGCTTCCAGATCGAGCCGGACTTCATTCCGACCGAGCAGAAGGTCGAGGTCGTGAACCTGTTGTCCGCCGCCGGCGTGCCGCGCATCGAGGTGACGTCGTTCGTACATCCCAAGGCCGTGCCGCAGCTGCGCGACGCCGAGGAGGTGATGGCGCGCATCGACCGCCGTCCCGGTACGCGCTACGCGGCGCTCGTGCCCAACGAAAAGGGCGCGGTGCGCGCGCTCGATGCGGGCGTGAACGCCATCCACACCGTGGTGTCGGCCAGCGAGAGTCACAACCTGGCCAACGTGAACATGACCGTTGCCGAATCGCTCGACAAGCTCGGCGCCGTGCTGCGTGTGGGCGCGGCCGCCAAGCTGCACGTCGGCTGCGGCATCTCGACGTCGTTCGGCTGTCCGTTCGAGGGCGACGTGCCGCTCTCGCAGCTCGAGCGTGTGGTGGCGCGTCTCGTGGACATGGGGGCGCGGGCCGTGGGGCTCGCCGACACGACCGGCATGGCGAATCCGCGTCAGGTGAGCCGCGTGCTCGAGCATCTGGTCCCGCGGTTTTCCGGCATCGAGTGGACGCTGCACACGCACGACACGCGCGCGATGGCGATCCCGAACATCCTCGCCGCGATGGAGCATGGCGTGACGAACTTCGACGCCTCCATCGGCGGGCTGGGCGGCTGTCCATTTGCGCCCGGCGCCTCGGGCAACGTGTGCAGCGAAGACCTCGTGCACTGCCTGCACGCCATGGACGTGCAGACCGGCATCGACCTCGATCGTCTCCTCGGCGTGAGCCGTCGGGTCCAGGAGATCGTCGGGCGGTCGCTGCCCGGCCAGATCGTCAAGGCGGGCCCCTCCACGCGGAAATATCCGGTGCCCGACAGCGTGGCGGGACGACTCGACACACGCCGCGCGTGACCAAAAAGGCCGCGCGGATGCTGGCGATGATGGACCGCACGACGCGCCTCTGGCGCATCCCGAACGTCGGCCGGGCCAAAGGCCGCCTCATCCGCCGTCTCATCGAGCGCCATCGCACGACGCGCGCGGTCGAGATCGGCTCGCTGCTCGGGTACTCGGCGATCCTTATCGCCGGCTCGCTGCCCCCGCGCGGGCGGCTCACGTGCCTCGAGACGAGCGATTACCTCGCGCGCATGACCAAGCACAACGCGGAAGCGGCGGGCCTCGGCGGCAAGGTCAAGGTGATTCAGGGCGACGCGCTACGACTGCTGCCGCTGTTGCCCGGCCGGTTCGACTTCGTCTTCATCGACGCCGCCAAGGAAGACTATCTCGACTATCTCCGCTCGCTCGAGCCCAAGCTTGTGGCGGGCGCGGTCGTCGTGGCGGACAACACCGGCGTGTTCCGCAAGGAAGTCGCGCCGTATCTCGATCACGTCCGTCATTCGCCGGACTACGCGAGCCGCGAATACGAATTCGACGACGACGCGATGGAGGTGAGCCTATACCGCTCGCCGCGTACCTGATTCCCGGCGCCGATCTCGGCGCCGGCGTCGACCTCGCGCGCACCGCCGATCGACTGGGATACGACAGCGTGTGGGTGACGCACGGGCTCGGCCGCGACTCGTTCGTCGTGCTCGCGGCCTACGCGGCTGCCACCACGCGGATCGGTCTCGCCAACGGCGTCGTCCCGATCTATCCGCGTCATCCCGTCGCCATGGCCCAGGCCGCGTCCACGCTGAACGAGGTGAGCGCTGGCCGCTTTCGTCTCGGGATCGGGGTCAGCCACAAGAGCGCGATGGAGGCCATGCTCGGCCTCTCGCTCGTCGAGCCGCTGGCGATCATGCGCGAGTACGTCGCCGTGCTGCGCGGCGCGCTCGGCGCGGGCATCGAGTTCGAGGGGCGCCACTATCGCGTGCGCTGGTCACTGGCGCTGCCCACGCGCCCGCCGGCGACGCCGATCTATCTCGCCGCGCTGTCCGTGAAGATGCTCGAGCTCGCCGGCGAGATCGCCGACGGAGCCGTGCTCTGGCTCTGCCCGCCTGCATACGTGCGCGACGTCGCGGTGCCCGCGCTGGAGCGCGGCCGGCGTCGCGCCGCCAAACCGCTCGCGGGCTTCGAGATCGTCGCCGCCGTGCCGCTCGCGGTGACCGAGGATCGCGCGGCGGCGGCGAACGCGTTCCGCGCCGAGCTCAAGCGATACCTCGAGCTGCCGTTCTACCGCGCGATGATGCAGGCGGCCGGGCTCGGCGATGGCGTCGCCGCCTTCGATCGGGCCGGCGAGGTGTCCGAGTCGCTCGCCGAGGCGCTGGGGGCTATCGGTGATGCGGGCAGAGCGCGCGCGTACGTCGACGCCTATCGGAAGGCCGGCGTGACGCTGCCGGCCGTGCGGCCGATCACGTTTCCCGACGCGCCGTGGTATCGGCGCACCCTCGAGGCGGCGGCCGGCTGGTGAGACGCGCACTGGCCACGGCGCTGCTGGTGGCGCTGCTGGCCGGCTGCTCGTCGGTCCGCGGCGCGGCGTCGCGGACGCTGCCGGCGGATCACGACGCCGCCGTGATGTACGTCGCCCTCGGCGACAGCACGGTCGAAGGCGTAGGCGCCAGCCGACCAGAGCTCAACTACGTCAGCCGGCTCCACGCGTATCTGCGCGACGTCTATCGCAACGCGCGCGTGATGAACCTTGGCGTGGGCGGCGCAACCTCGGTCGACGTGCTCGCCCGACAGCTCGACCGAGCCATCGCGTTGTCGCCGGATCTGGTGACGATATCGGTGGGCCCCAACGACATCACCGAGCGCGTGCCGCTCGCCGACTACACGGGCAACATGGACACCATTCTCGGCCGGCTCGTCGCGGGTACCCAGGCGGTCGTCGTCATGAATCTGCTCCCGGACCTGGCGGTCACGCCCCGCTTCCACGGCCACGAGGGGGAGGCGATCGTGGGCCGCCGGTCGATCGAGTTCAACGCCGCGCTGAAGCGCCTGGCCAAGCGCCACGGCGTGCACGTCGTCGACCTCTACGAGGCCAGCCGGCGAGAGGTGCCGAGCCGGCCCGAGCTGATGGCCGACGACGGTTACCACCCATCGGACCTGGGCTACGCGCGGTGGGCCGAGTTGATGTGGGATGCGGTGCGGAGCACAATTCGATCGTGAGGCTGAATAGGCGGTACTGGACTCGGGTCGAACGCGACGACATGATCCGCTACGGCATCCTCGCCACGCTTGGAATGCTGCTGCTGGCCACGCCCGCGATGGCGGCCGACAACGGTTCCGCGCCGCGGCCGTTCGTGACGAGCTCCGCCGCCCGGGCGAGCGCCCAGGCGCCGCTCACGACGACGCCGTTCGTCATCGGCACGACACCGTTTGCGGCCTCGAACAGCATCTCGAACCCCTCGCCGTTCCAGGTACAGCGTCCCCCCGAGCGCCACCGCCGCCACGTGCCTGTCATCGTCGGCGCGCCGGCGCCCGCGCCGGTCGTGGTGGTACAGCAGCCCGTCTACTACACGGAGATCGTCGCAGCCGCTCCGAGCCAGTGCGCGACCGAGGGTTACTGGTCGTACCGGTGGCTCCCGTACACGGCGACCGAGACCGTGTGGGTGCAGGGCTCGTGGGCCGCCAACGGCACGTGGACGGACAGTCACTGGGAGTCCCGGCCGTACGCGTCGGGCTACTACGAGCCGCTCTGGGTCCCCGCCCAGTCGTACGCCTGTTGAGCTTCGCCCCTCCTCTGAATCACATCTCGCGGTAGAACAAGAGCACCGTCGCCATCGCGGTCAGGAATGCCGGCCATGCCCAGGCCAGCCACGGGCGCACGCTCGGTGTCCGCGTGCCTACGAGCAGCGCGACCCCGACACCGATGGCGGTGCTGCCCATGAGCGCGTGCTGCAGATAGATCGCGTCGAAATGCACACTGCCCTCGTGGAAGTGAAAGAATAGCGTGGCGCCGCCCGCCAGCGCCAGCACGCCGAGCGCGCGGGCCAGATGGCGGCCGGGCAGCACGCCGCGCGCGCGTAACGCCGTGATCACGCCGATGGCGATCGGCAAGAGCGCGAGCAGCTTGTGCTGCAGCACGAGCGAATCGGCGAAGATCTCGCTGAAGCGCTGCGGGCCGTAGGGCCACGACTCCGGATCGCTGCTCGGAATCAGGTAGACGCCGAACGCCACCCAGAGCGGCGCCGAGACCGCGTTCCACGGGAAGCGCCGCGGCCGCCATGACTCCCACACGGTGAGCGCCGCGAGCGTCAACAAGATCGCGCCGGCGACGCGATGCGTGAGCTGCGAGTAGAACGTCTCCGCGGGATTGCGGCCATGATGGTCGGTGGCCGCGACACCGCCATACGGCGCCAGCCACGGATTGGTCTCGGCGAACACGCCGTCGGGGTTCGGGTACCACGCCCACACGTGCGCCACGGCCAGCGTGGGGTGCCAGGCGACGAACGGCTCGCCGCTAGCAGGATGTCGGGCCGGACACGCGCGCGCGCTCGCCGCGGGCAGCTCGCGAAAATCGCGGTAGTGGCACGAGGCTTCGTGCCGATGCCACGCCGCGCCGGGCAGCGGATCGGTGGTCGGCACCGACGGCAGCGCGTACTCCACGCCGACGAGCTGCCAGACGCCATCGCGCTCGACGTACAGCAGCACCGGCGGCGCGCCGAGCTCGAGGGTGCCCGTAGCCAGCGCGCGCGCCTGCGACGCCGGGTGCACGAAGTGGTAACCATGGTGGCGCTCCATGCCGCTGGCCTGCAGATATCCGTCGGCGCGCGCGTTGGCGACGTCGACGTAGCGCGCCGTGGCGCGTCGCACCTCGGCCACGACGTCGTCCGGTGCGCGCGCGGCCGCGACTGACGGCACGACGGTGAGCAGCGTTACCAGAAGTGTGAGCAGGCGCACGGCTCACCAGTATACGGATGCGCGCTGCGGTAGTATGCGCCGACGATGGACGCCTTCCTCACCGCCGACGGCCTCGTCGCGCTCGCCACGCTCTCCGCGCTCGAGATCGTCCTCGGGGTGGACAACGTCGTGTTCATCGCCATCCTCACGGCGCGCCTGCCCTCGCGCCAGCAGGTGCTCGCGCGGCGCGTCGGCCTCACGCTGGCGCTCGGCATCCGGATCGGGCTGCTGTTCACGATCTCGTGGCTGATGAGCCTCACGCGCCCGTTCTTCTCGGTGTTCGGCCACGACTTCACGGGGCGTGATCTCATTCTCATCGGCGGCGGTCTCTTTCTCGTCGGCAAGGCAACCTGGGAGATCTACGACAAGCTCGAGGTGGAGCACGTCGAGCGCGAGCGTGACGGCGGGCGCGGCCGCTTCGCCGCCGTGCTGGCGCAGATCCTCCTGCTCGACATCGTGTTCTCACTCGACTCGGTCATCACGGCGGTCGGGATGGCCAACGAGGTCTCGATCATGGTCGCGGCGATGGTGATCGCGATGCTGGTCATGCTGGTCTCGATGGGCGCCGTGGCCGGCTTCGTCGAGCGCCACCCGAGCGTGAAGATCCTCGCGCTGGCCTTCCTGCTCCTCATCGGAGTCGTGCTCGTCGCCGACGGCATGGGGCAGCACGTGTCGAAGGCGTACATCTACGTCGCGATGGCGTTCTCGCTGTTCGTCGAGCTGCTGAACCTGCGCTATCGAAAGCGCCGGCAGCCGGTGCGGCTACAGAGCCGGTACCAGCGGCGCTGAATGCGGGCCTGGATCGCGGCGCGGCTGGCGCAGACGGTGCTGGTCGTCGTCCTCTCGCTCACGGCCGTCTTCGGCATGGTCCGCCTGTCCGGCGACCCGGTCTTGCTGTTCATGCCGATGGACATTCAGGCGAAAGACGTCGAGGAGTACCGCCGGCGCCTGGGCTTCAACGATCCGCTCGTCGTGCAGTACGCGCGCTTCATGAAGGGCGCCGTCCGGGGCGACTTCGGCGAGTCGCTGCGGTATCGGCGCGACGCGCTCGGCCTCGTGCTCGAGCGCCTGCCGGCCACCCTTCTGCTGGCGGGCACCGCGATGCTGCTCACGCTGGTGATAGCCGTCCCGCTCGGTGTCGTCACCGCGGTGCGGCGTGACAGCGCCGTGGATCACGCCGGGACCGTGGTGACCGTGCTCGGCCAGGCGGTGCCGGGCTTCTGGCTCGGGCTGATGTTGATCTACGTCTTCGCGGTGCAGCTTCGCTGGCTGCCGACGGGCGGCATGGGTGGGCTCGCGCACCTCGTCATGCCGTCGATCGTCCTCGCCGCGTTCTACGCCGCACGCGTCGCGCGGCTCACGCGCTCGGCGGTGCTGGAGACGCTCGGCGAGGATTACGTGCTCACCGCGCGCGCCAAGGGACTGGCCGAGCGCCGGGTCGTCGGCAAGCACGCGCTCCGCAACTCGGCCATTCCCGTCGTCACGCTCGCCGGCCTCGAGGCGGGCCAGCTGCTTGGTGGCGCCGTGATCACCGAGACGATCTTCGCGTGGCCGGGTCTCGGCCGGCTCACCGTGCAGGCGCTGCTCAACCGCGACTTCCCGGTGGTGATGGCGGCCGTCTCGTTCACCTCGATCGTCTACACGCTGATGAACCTCGGCGTCGATCTCCTGTACGGCTGGCTCGACCCCCGCGTCAGAACACGATGAAAAAGTATCTCGGGCTGATCCTGACCATCGGCGTCGCGCTCGTGGCGCTGGCCGCTCCCTGGCTGGCGACGAGCGATCCGATGACGACCGATTTCGCGAGCGGCCTCAAACCGCCCGGCTCGCCGGGCCACGTGCTCGGCACGGACCAGCTCGGACGCGATCTGTTCGCGCGCGTGCTCTACGGCGCGCGGCTCGCGGTGTTCATCGGCGCGTGCACGGTCTTACTGACGGCGGTCGTCGGCAGTTTGCTGGGCCTGACCGCCGGCTTCGTCGAGCGCTGGCCATCGACGGCGATCATGCGGCTGGCGGACGTCCAGCTGTCATTCCCGTTCATCCTGCTCGCGTTGACGATCAACGCCATCGTCGGCCTGGGGCTGCGGAACATCATCCTGAGCCTCTCCGCCGCGGGATGGGTCGTCTATGCGCGCGTCGTCCGCGGCGAGGTGCTGGCGGTCAAAGAGCGCGACTACGTGCGCGCCGCCGCCGCGCTCGGCGTCGGCCGCGCGCGCCTGCTGTTCCGCCACGTGCTGCCCAACGTCGCGCCGTCCATCATCGTGGTCGCGAGCCTGCAGTTCTCGCAGTTCGTCGTCGCCGAGGCGGCCATTTCCTTTCTCGGCTTCGGCATTCAGCCGCCGACGCCGGCGTGGGGCAGCATGCTGAGCGAGAGCCGCGACTTCCTCTACGTGGCATGGTGGCTCGCGGCGTTTCCCGGCGCGGCGCTGGCGCTGACCGCCCTCGGCGTGAACCTGCTCGGCGACTGGCTGCGGGACACGCTCGACCCGAAGCTGCGCGTCTGATTCACATGGGGGCCCCGACATGGCCCCCATGCCCCCAACGTTCGGAGCGCCCCAGCAAAGCTGTGATGCTCCTCTATTACGGCCCGCGATACACTCTGGGCTCTGGATCGCCGGGGCCGCGCGGCCCCGACTCGCCACGCCATCAGGAGGCCGTTATGCGCCGTTCGATGTCGATCGTCGTGCTCGCGCTCGGTGCGCTCGCGGCGGTTTCCCCGGCCTACGCCCAGGATCGAAGCAAGACCAAAGAAGTGGTCGTCGGACTCGGCGCGGAGCCGCGGACGATGCTCGGAGTCACGATCGTCGACTGGACGACCAACAACATGCTCGAGCACATCTACGATCGGCTGCTGGACCGCGACGCGAAGTCCTTCAAGCCCAAGCCGATGCTCGCGACCGAGTGGAAGATCGTCAACGACACGACGTGGGAGTTCAAGCTGCGGCGCGGCGTGAAATTTCACAATGGAGAGCCGTTCACCGCCGCCTCGGTGAAGGCCACCATCGACTACGCGCTCGACCCGGCCAACAAGAGCCACTTCGCCACGGCCGCCTACTGGGGCCTCGTCAAAGAGGTGCAGGTCGTCGACGACTACACCGTGCGGTTCATCACCAAGCAGCCCTGGCCGAACCTCGTCGACAGCGCGTCGCTCACCAACTCGCTGATCATGCCGGCCAAGGCGCTCAAGGAATTGGGGCCGGCCAAGCTCGCCGAAAAACCGATCGGCACGGGCCCATTCAAGTTCGTCGAGTGGCGGCGCGACGAGCGGCTGGTGCTCGAGCGCAACCCGGACTACTGGCAGGGCCCGGCCGACGTGAGCCGTGTGACGTTTCGCTTCATCCCCGAGTTCAGCGCGCGCATGGCCGCGCTGCTGTCGGGCGAGATCGACATCATGAAGGACGTGCCGCCGCACGTCGTCGAAGCCGTCGAAAAGAGCGGCCGCGCGAAGCTGCGCGCCACCGTGTCGTCGCGCATCAACTATCTGGCGCTCGTGAATCTCAAGCCCGGACCGATGCAGGACGTGCGCGTCCGCCGCGCGATGAACCACGCCGTGGATGTCGACGAGCTGATCAAGCAGGTGCTCAAGGGCCGCGCCACGCGCATGTGCGGGCCCTTGGCGCCGCCGAACGTCGACTACTCGCCCGTCGAGTGCTACAAGCACGATCCCGCGCGCGCGCAGGCGCTCTTCAAGGAAGCCGGCGTCGACCCGAAAGCGCTCGTTCTGACGCTCGACACGCCGTCGGGACGCTATCCTCTCGACAAGGACGTCTCGCTGGCCATCGCGGCGCAGCTGCAGCGGCTCGGCATCAAGACCAACGTCGTCGTGAACGAGTGGGGCACACACCTGGACAAGATCAAGAATCGCAACACCGGCGAGCTGTTCTTCCTCGGCTGGGGGCCGGCGCTCCACGGTCAGGGGACGATGCAGCCGCTCTTCCTCGCCGACCAGACCTATTCGTCGTACGGCAACAACAAGACGATCGACGACAAGATCGCGCGCGCCCAAACGCTGATGGAGCCCAAGGCGCGCGCGGAGGCGTACGCCGATCTGCAGAAGACGGTGCACGACGAGGCGCCGTGGGTGTTCCTCTGGCAGCAGCACGACCTCTACGGCGTGGCGCAGTCGGTGGAGTGGACGCCGCGCGCCGACGAGAAGGTCTGGATGTACGACGCCAAGGTGGTGGCCCGATGAGTCTGACAGTTCTCACCAACGCGTTCCTGATCGACTGCACGGGCGCCGACCCCGTCGAGGGCGCCACCGTCATCGTCGAGGACGACCGCATCAAAGAGATTCGGGCGAAAGGCGGCCCCGGACCGCTGCCGGGCCCAGTCACGACCATCGACTGCGCCGGCGCCACGCTGATGCCGGGGCTCACGGATGCGCACGTGCACATCTGCGCCGTCACCGAGAACATCACCGATCAGCACCGGTTCTATCCGCCGTCGTACATCGCCGCGCGCGCGATGAAGCGGGCGGAAGAGTGCCTGATGCAGGGCTTCACCACCGTGCGTGACGCCGGCGGCGCCGATTACGGCTTTCGCATGGCGCTGGAGGAAGGCCACTTCCCCGGACCGCGGCTGCTCGTCTCCGGCCGTTACATCTCGCAGACCGGCGGCCACGGCGACAAGCGCCGCCGCTCGGAGTGGACGGATCCGATCGATTGCTGCGTGGGCATGATCGGCTTCATCGCCGACGGGCCGGACGAGGTCCGCCGCGCCGCGCGCGAGAACATCCGCCGCGACGTGGACCAGATCAAGATCATGGCCTCCGGCGGGGCGATGTCGCCCTCGGACGAGCTCGACACGACGCAGTTCACGGTGGCAGAGATGCGCGCCGCCGTCGAAGAGGCGCAGGCCGCGGGCAAGTACGTGCTCAGCCACGCCTACTCCGATTCCGCCGTGCGTCGCGCCATCGAGGCCGGTGTGCGATCCATCGAGCACGGCAACCTGATCCGCGAGCCCGCGGCCAAAGCGATCAAGGAGGCCGACGCCTTCCTCGTGCCGACGATGGTCACCTACGAGGCCATCTACCGCGAGGGCAAGCGCTACGGAATCGGCGATCACCAGATCGCCAAGATCGACATGGCGCGCCAGCAGTCGCTGCAGGGCCTCACGTACGCCTACAAGGCCGGCTGCAAGATCGGCTCGGGCTCGGACCTGCTCGGCGACATGGCCACGCAGCGCGCCGTGGAGTTCGAGCTGAAGGCGCAGGTCATGAAGCCGATGGAGGTGCTGCTGGCCGCGACGCGCGTCAACGCCGAGCTCTTCCGCATGCAGGACCGCATCGGCAGCGTCGAGCCGAACAAGTACGCGGACCTGATCGCGGTCCAGGGCAATCCGCTGAAGAACCTGCGTGTGTTCCAGATGCAGGACAACCTCCGCGTCATCATGAAGGGCGGGAGACTCTACAAGAGGATGGCGTGAGCGACGCGAACGCCCACCGCGACGCCATTCTCGACCAGTTCACACGGCAGGCGGTGCCGTTTTCGACGGCGCCATCGATCCGCGACGAGGCGGCGCTGCGCCTGGTGCTCGAGTTCAGCGGCGCCGGGGCGCACGACACGGTGCTCGACGTCGCGTGCGGGCCCGGGATTCTCGCGTGCGCCTTCGCGACGGTCGCGCGTCACGTGACCGGCATCGATCTGACGCCCGCCATGCTGGATCGCGCCCGCGCCCTGCAAGCCGAGCGCGGACTGACGAACCTCACGTGGCGGCAGGGCGACGTGCTGCCGCTGCCCTACCCCGACGGCGCCTTCACGCTCGTCGTGTCCCGGTTCGCGTTCCATCACCTGCTGGAGCCCGGTGCCGTGCTGAAGGAGATGCGCCGTGTGTGCGCGAGCGGCGGGACGGTGATGGTGATCGACAGCGCGCCCGCACCGGACAAGGCCGCGGCATTCAACCGCGTCGAGGTCCTGCGCGATCCATCACACGTGCGCGCGCTGCCGCTGGACGAGCACGTGGCACTCTTCGCCGCGGCCGGTCTGGCGACGCCGCGCCAGACGTTCTATCGGCTGCCGACCGATCTCGACGGGTTGCTCACGCGGTCGTTTCCGAATCCCGGCGATGTCGACCGGCTTCGCGCGATCTACGAGGCCTCGCTCGCCGACGATGGGCTCGACATGGCCACGCGGCGCGACGGCGATGCCCTGCGGCTGGCGTTTCCCGTCGCCGTTCTCGCCGCGCGCCGCGGCTGACGGAGCGGCCCGCCGCCACGCTAGAATGAACACGTGAGCGCGCTCGATCTTCGCCTGGCCCCCATGGCCGGCGTCACCAATGCGCCGTTTCGGCTCGTGGCCCGCGAGTGCGGCGCCGGCCGACTCACGAGCGAAGAAATCGACGCCCGCGCGCTCGTGCGCGACAATGCGCGCACGGTGGCCCTCACGGCCTATCTGCCCGAGGAGCGCCCGCTGTCGATGCAGCTGCTCGGGGAAGATCCCGACGTGCTGGCGGAGGCGGCGCGACGCCTGGAGGCCGCGGGCGCCGACGGCATCGACCTGAACATGGGCTGCCCCGTCGCGAAGATCGTCGCCAAGGGCCAGGGCGCCGCGCTGATGCGCGACCCGCTGCGCGCTGGTGTGATCTTCCGCACGCTGCGCAAGGCCGTGGCCGGCCCGTTCACCGTCAAGATCCGCGGCGGCTGGGACGACCACACCGTCAACGCGCCGGAGATCGCGCGGCTGGCGGAGAGCGAGGGCGTGGATGCGATCACGGTACATCCGCGCACGCGCTCGCAGCAGTACACGGGGCGCGCGCCGTGGCAGGTGATCGCCGAGGTCGTCCGCGCGGTGCGCGTGCCGGTCACTGGCAACGGCGACGTCCGATCGGTGGACGACGCGCGCGCGATGGTGGCGGCCACCGGGTGCGCGGCGGTGATGATCGGTCGCGGCGCGCTCGGCCGGCCGTGGATCTTCCGCGGCGTCGACGTGCCGCGCGACGAGCGGGCGACGATCATCCGGCGTCACTGCGCCCTCATCGAGACGCACCTGCCGGAGCGAGCGGCGCTCGTGCAGCTCAAGAAGCATCTCGCCTGGTATTCGGACGGCCTGCCGTTCGCGGCCCGGTCGCGGCCGGCGATCTTCGCCGCGCGCACGGCGACGGAGGTGGCCGACATCTTCTGGCGCCTCTGGTGAGCGCCCAGCTCTGGTTCGACGATTTCACGGTCGGCGACCGGTTCGAGAGTCCCGCGAAGACGCTCACCGACGCGCACTTCCTGTTCTTCGCGGGTATGACCGGCGACGCGCACCCCATCCACTACGACGACGAGTATGCGAAGCACACGCGATTCGGCCGCCGGCTCGCCCATGGTCTCATGTTGACGTCGCTGACCGCCGTCGGTGCCTCGACGCTGGCGCCGATCATCGAGGCCTCGATCGTGGCGTTCGTCGAGCAGACGACGCGCTTCCGGCACCCCGCGTTCGTTGGTGACACCATCAAGCCGCGCCACGAGGTGATCGCGCTCGAGCGCAAACGCTCCGCCGGGCTGCTCACGCTCCGGGTGACGCTCGAAAACCAGCGCGGGGAAACCGTGCTCGAGGGCGAGCACCGCTACCTCATCGCCTACCGCCCCGCCGCGTGAGCCGCGCCGCCGCCGCATGGTCGTCGACGACCCTGCTCGCCGCGCTCGTCATCGCGGCGCTCGCGGTCATCGCCGCCGCCGACGAGACGCGCGTGGAGAGCGCGCGCGCTCTGCTCGCGGCGTGGCACGACGAGCCCGCGCGGATCGATCGCGCGCGGGCTCTGCTGGAGGCGGAGGCGGCCGATCGCCCGAACGTCGAGACGCTCCTGGAGCTGTCGAGCGCCTGGTTCCTGACCGGCGATTTTCGCGCGCGCACGGACGCCGAGCGGCTGGCCGCCTACGAGCAGGGCGCGCGCGCCGCGCAGCGCGCGATCGCCGCCGCCCCGCGCAGCGAGCGGGCGCATCTGCTGCTCGCGTTCAACAACGGCCGATCGGCGCAGATCACCGGCGTCACGCGGGCGCTCGGCCTGTTCAATACGATCCGACAGGAATCGGAAACCGTCCTGCGCCTGAATCCCTCGAGTGTCGACGGCCTCATTCTCGCCGCGGGCATCGCCGCCGAGGCGCCCGCGCTCATGGGCGGCGACCGGGCCAAAGCCGAGCGACTGTTCTCTCGTGCGCTGGAGCTCGATCCCCACCAGACGGGCGGGCGCCTCGAGCTGGCGCGGCTCTATCTGGCGCAGCACCGGTGGCCCGACGCGGCCCGCGAGCTTCAGACCGTCATGGACGACGCCGCCCCGACCGACCGCCCGCGCTGGGTGATGAGTGATGTGCCGCGGGCCCGCACGATGCTGTTCGAGCTCCGCGAGCGGGGTCGCGCGCCGGGGGTCCCGCCACAGTCGCCGTGAGCGTCGGCGTTATCGGGCCCATTCGCCCCCTCCGTCTTGTTACGTCTGGCCGCGCCAGTCCGGGCGCGCGCGCTCGCGCCATCGAGTGCGAATCGCGTCGAACTCTGCACGCGGCAGGGCGCCGGCCTCGACAGGGCGCGCATTCTGCGCCCAGCGCTCGGGCTTGCTGGTGCCGGCGATCGCGGTGTGCACGCCGGGAACGCTCAGCGTGAAGCGCAGCGCCGTCGCCACCGCCTCGTCGAGTGGCTGGGCGAGAAAGGCGTAGTCGAGTGCCTTCAGCCGGTCCCAGTACGTGCGGTCATACGCGCTGGCCGGAGGACGCGAGCGGCTGCGCCACGCCACGTTCGCCACCGGTCGCTTGGCGATGACGCCGAGCCCGCGCTCACGCGCGGCCGGCAGCACCACGTCGAGCGCTTCCTGGTCGGCCACGCTGATCGAGATCTGCAGCGTATCGAAGCGGCCGGTCTCGACGGCGTACCGGGCCGCTTCGCCGTCGCCGCTGTAGCCGATGTAGCGCGTCAGGCCGCGTGCGCGCGCCGTCTCCAGCGCGGTGATCGCGTCGCCGCGGCGCAACACCCCGAGCGAGCACGAGTGCAGCTGCACGAGATCCACCGCGTCGGTACGCAGCCGATCGAGGCTGCGCTCGATGGATTTCAGGATGCCGGCGGGCCGCCAGTCTTCGCGGCCCCATCCGCCGGCGTGGCCGACTTTGGTGAAGAGATGGAACTCGCGACGCCGCCCGCTCACCGCGCGGCCGATCAGCGTCTCGCTGTCGGCATAGCACTCGGCGGTGTCGATCACGTTGAGGCCCGCGTCGAGCGCCGCATTGAGAAGCCGGGTCGCGATGCGCTGGCTCACATCTTCGTAGCCGATCTCGCTGCCGCCGAAGCCGAGCGCGCTGACCTCCATGTCCGTTCGTCCCAGCCGCCGCCGCTCCATCAGTCGTCCTCGTGCGGATCGACGCCGTCACGGCTCGCCGTCGGCGCGCTGCCCCACGCCGTCGTCCGCCAGTTCTCGTGCAGCGCCGCGCCGGCGCGCCAGGATGGCAGCGGCATGATCAGATAGCGCGACAACGCGGCCACGTACGGCTCGTACATCGCCTGCAGCTCGGCGAGCTTCTCGTCCGCGCCCGCGCCGCCGTCGAGCGTGACGCCCGCGGCGCCGAGCGAGGCGCGCAGGTTGCTCAGATCGTCCGGCGACAAGCGGTAACCATCGCGCAGTGGCGGCCGTCCGAGCACCTGAGCGACATCGGCCACCGTGTGGCGCGCCATGGCGAACGTCAGCCGCGCCTGCCGCTGACACGCGCACTCGACGCCGACGGTGATGAGCGCGCTGGTGTCGAGGACGGTGGTGAGGGCGGCCAGCCACGACTGATTGTCGTGCTGCGAGCGATAGAACGAGAGCACCGGATACGACAGGTGCGACTCGAGAACGTCGGCGCACCAGCGCTCCCACTCGCCGAACAGCTCCGTGAGCGCGTCGAGATCGTCGCCGTGGCCGCGGAGCAGCTCTTCCGCGCTCGGCGGCGATCCTGCGCGCGCGTCGAGCAGCGTGATCTCCACCTCGCGCCGCGAAAACGCCTGGTAGAGGACGGGCACGTAGCCGATGACCAGAGCGAGAAAGCCGAAGCCCATGCCCGCCTCGACGACGAGCACGATGCGTCCCAGCGGCGAGACCGGCGCCACGTCGCCGAGTCCGAGCGTAAAGAATGTCTCACCGCTCAAGTAGAGATGATGGATGAACCGGCCGCCGCCTTCGATGGACAGGCGCGTGCCGAGTCCCGACTGCACGAGCGCGAAGGCCACGATGAGGCTCGCGGCCCATGCCGCGAACAGCAGCAGCAGCGACAGCGGACCGTAAATCGAGAGATAGGTGTCGCGGCGGCCCGACGGACGCATCCGGCGGGCAACGGCCGACCAGAGCCACCACGTCGTGCGAAAAAACATCCGCGTCGTCCGGAACCGGCGGGTCACGCGACGCGGCAGCACGATGGCCTCGAACGTGTCCCAGACGATGATGGCAATCCAGACGACGCCCGCGACCGTCATCAGCCAGCGCATGGCGTTGGGATGCAGGACGCGCCGGCGCCGGTGCTCAGTCGGACCGGCCGCGCGCGGCGATGTCCCACACCGCCTCCACGCGCGGACCGCGCACGCACCAGACGCGATCGTACAGGTTGAAGGTGGGGTCGCAGTGGGGCGGAAAGAACTCGATGCGCTCGCCCAGCCGCGGCGCGCGCGACGGATCGATGATGGTCAGCCGGCCGTGCTCGTCGCCCGCAAACCCGTACTCGACGCCCGGACGCTCCACGGCCTCCGGCGGAAACGGCTTGTCGGTGGAGAACGCCTTCAGGCCGCCATCGACCATCGCGCGATCGGCCGTGGGCACACTCACGACCGTGGTCACCACCGTCAGCGCCATCTCGAAGTCACCGAGCGTGTCGCCCGCGCGGCCGCCGATGCGGCGGTAGTCGATGTCCATCACGCAGTAGGACCCGCTCTGCAGCTCCGTCAGCCCCGGCAGCTCGACGTCGATGTCGAACGTGCCCGTCGAGCCGCCGGCGACGATCTCGACCGGCAGGCCCTCGGCCTCGAGCCGCGCGCGCGTCTCCATGAGCGGCGCCATCGCCGCGTGCGAGGCCTCGCGACGCTTGTCCCAGCCCATCACGTGGGCGCAGTGACCCGCGTACCCCTGAAGCCCGCGCAGCCGCAACGCCCCGCGATGCGCGACATGGCGGGCCAGCGACACCGCAGCATCGCCCGGCTGCGAGCCCGTGCGCCGCCCGCCGACATCGACGTCGACCATCACGTTCAGCGTGACGCCGTCCTCGGCAGCGACCCGCGCGAGCGCATCGACGTTCTCGGTGTTGTCGACGACGACCATCGTGTCCGGCGCTTCGGCGACCAGGCGGGTGAGACGCCGCAGCGCGCTCGGCGCCACGATCTCGGTCGTGATCAACAGCCCACGGACGCCGAAGCGCGCCATGACTTCGGCCTCGCCGAGCTTGGCGCACGCCACGCCGAGCGCGCCGGCGGCGATCTGCCGGTGTGCGATCTCGGGGCACCGATGGGTCTTGGCGTGGGGTCGCAGCTGCTTGCCGGCGGCGCGCACGTGCTTGGCCATGCGCTCGAGGTTGCGCTCGAAGCGATCCATGTCGAGCAGCAGGGCGGGCGTCGGGATCTCGTCGCGCGTCATCCGGAGACTCGGAGCCTAGCACGGATTGCCGCCGATCGCGGCGGCCGCGCGGCTGGCGTTTAGCGGTGCAGCAGGTTGTTCAGGCTGCGCGTCTGGATGCCGCCCTTGAGATCCTGATCGACCTGCGGGGGGCGCTGTGCGGGGCGGTTGAGATCGCGGGCGATCACCTGCCCGCGCTCCTGCTGCTCGAGCTCGGCCGCCGCACGCTCGGCGTCGCGTTGGACCTCGGCCGGGGGCGTGAGCGGGCGCACGATGACGCGACGGTGACGCATCTCCTGCTGCAGCTGCGTCTCGGTGTCGGGGCTCGCCGCCTGGGCGAGCACGCTGGCCGGAACCAGCGTCACGATGACCGCGACCGCCGCAATCTGCCGTCTCATCTGGCGTCTCCTTGCGCTCAACCTACCGTATAGACGCTTCATACGCGTCGTTCGGTGCGCATCGGTGCAGGAGACATGCCGCCGACCGAGGGCGGTTTAGCGGCCGAGGCTGACGTCGTCCGGCAGCTCGTCGACGTCGTCGGGACGGCGCGGGAAAAAGCGCGCCAGTGTCGCGCCGACCTCGGTCACCGCCCCGATCAGCGCCGCGCGCAGGGCTCCCGCGCGCAGTCGCTCGACCATCCGGTCGCGCATCGCGGCCCAGTACTCGTCGCCGACGTGGGCGTGGATGCCGTCGTCCCCGATGATCGCAAGCTTGCGGTCCTCGAGGGCGAGATAGACCAGAACGGCGGAGCGATGCGAGGTGCGCTGCATCCCGAGCGCGTGGAACACGTGCCGTGCGCGCTCCATCGGGTCGGTGGTGCGTTGCCGCAGACCGTGCGCGACCCGGCGCTCGATGTGCACGCGAATCTCCGCCAGCGTTCCGCGCTCCGCGTCGCGGACCGCCGTGGCGATCGCGTCCAGATCCGCCGCCGAGATGACGCCGCGTGCCCACCGTGGATGTCGTCCAAGCATCACCACTCTCCGCTCGCGCCACCGCCGCCCGAGCTCCCGCCACCGCCACCCGAAAAGCCGCCGCCGCCACCGCCGCCGCCACCCCACGAGCCACCGCCCCAGCCCCCCCCGCTGCCGCCCCAGAAGATCGGCGGGTGCGAGCTCCAGCCCCGGCGATCGGCGGTCACGGCGCGGCGCCCCGACGCCCGCAGGGCGTTGAAGATCGCCACGCCGAAGACGCCGAAGATCAGTGCGAGCAGCAGCACCGTGTTCGGATCGGCGGCACGCCACGGCGCAGGTCCGCCGCGCGCGCGGCCCGGGCTTGCGCCGCCGATGCGCGAGTACACCTCGTCCACGGCCGCCTCCAGACCGGCGGCGTAGCGGCGCTCGCGGAAGCGCGGCGCGATGGAGTCGCGGATGATTCCCGCCGCCACGGCGTCGGTGATCACGGGCTCGAGACCGTAGCCGACCTCGATGCGCAGCTTGCGGTCGTTGAGGAACACGACGAGCAGCACGCCGTTGTCCACGCCCTTGCGGCCGACTTTCCACCGTTCCTCGAGGCGGACGGCGACGTCCTCGACGTTCTCGCCGTCGAGCGAGGAAAAGATCGCGATGAACATCTGTGCGCCCGTGGCGCGCTCCCGCTCGGCCAGCGTGGTCTCGAGCTTGGCGCGCTCCGGCGCCGACAGAATCCCGGCGTAATCGTTCACGCGAGCGCTGGGCGCAGCCGGAAGCGTGAGCGCGAGGGTCAGAAGGATGCCGAGGAGCAGCCTAGAACTTCACTTTGGGCGCCGTCTCGCTGCCCGGCGCCGCCTCGAAGAACGCCTTCGGCTTGAAGCCCATGATGCCCGCCACGAGGCTGCCGGGAAAGATGCGCAGTCGCGTGTTGTAGTCACGGACGGACGCGTTGTACCGCTGGCGCTCGACCGTGATGCGGTTCTCCGTGCCTTCGAGCTGGCTCTGGAGCGTCAGGAAGTTCTGGTTCGACTTCAGCTCCGGATAGCGCTCGACGGTGACCAGCAGGCGGCTCAGCGCGCCGGAGAGCTGGTTCTGGGCAGCCTGGAATTTCGCCATCGCCTGCGGATCGTTCAGCGCCTCCGGGGTGAGCTTGACGCTGGACGCGCTGGCGCGCGCCTGCGTCACCTCGGTGAGCACCGTGCGCTCCTGCGCGGCGAAGCCCTTGACCGTCTCGACGAGGTTGGGAATGAGATCGGCGCGGCGCTGGTAGACGTTCTGAACCTGCGCCGACTTCTCGTTGACGTCCTGCTCGAGGGTGACGAGCCGGTTCTGAACGCTCACCGCCCAGCCGACGAGGCCGACGATGACGACGACGATCACGATGAGGGCGACGAGGCCGGCGCGCATCCCCAGGGATTATACTCAACGCCGTGTCCGACGCCCTTGCCGTCTATCACGTCACCGCGAAGAACACGTCCACCGGCGAGAACAAGATCCACGACGACGCCACCGCCCGCCGCTACGGATTCCGCGGCGCCCTCGTGCCCGGCGTGACCGTATATGCGTACATGACGCAGCCGCTCGCCGCCGCCTTCGGCGCCGCGTGGCTCACGCGCGGCACCGCGACCGTCCGGTTCGTGAAGCCGGTGATGGACGGCGAGGAGGTCACCGTGAGCGGGATCGTCACCGGGCGCGATGCGCGCAGCATCGCCGTGACGGTGACGGCGTCCACGGCGGCCACGGGCGAGTGCGCGACGCTCACCGCGACCATTCCCGCGGGACATCCGACGCCGATCAACGCGGCCGCCTATGGCGAGGCGCCGCTGCCCGAGCCGCGCCCCGAAGCGACGCGCGCGCACTGGGCCTCGCTCACGACGCTCGGCACGCCCCGCGCGCACTACGATCCCGCGCAGGCCGAGGCGTACGTTGCCAAAGTCAGCGAGGAGCTGCCGCTCTACCGGGGGCCCGGGGGCTGGGTGCATCCGGGTTTCCTGCTCGAGCAGGGCAACCGCGCGCTCGATCGCAACGTTCGCATGGGCCCCTGGATCCACGTCGGCAGCGCGGTGCGCCACCTGGGCGGCGCGCGCGTCGGCGAGCGGCTGGCCGCCCGCGGCAAGGTGCGCTCGCTCTTCGAGAAGAAAGGGCGGGAGTTCGTCGAGGTCGACGTTGCGATCGTCGCCGGCGACACCGCCCGCCCGGTCGCCCATCTCCTGCACACCGCGATCTATCGACTGCCGCCGCCCGCCTGATTGCCTCGCCGGAAGGTGCGTGCTAGAAACGTCCCATTCCGACTGGAGGCGCTCGATGGATCTGACGCTCTCGCCCGAGGATCGCGCGTTTCGCGACCAGGCCCGCGCGTGGTTTTCGGCCAACGTTCCGCGCCGCGAGCTCACGACGCTCGCCGAGCGGCGCGCGTGGCATCGCACGATGTACGAGGCGGGCTACGTCGGCATGGGCTGGCCCAGGGAGTACGGCGGCCGCGGCGCGACGCCGATGCAGCAGGCGATCGCCGCCGACGAGATGGCGCGCGCGAACGCGCCGGCGCCGATCAACGGCCTGGGCGTGGGCTTCATCGGCCCGACGATCATCGTGCACGGCACGGCGCAGCAGAAGGAGCGCTACCTCAAGAAGATCCTCGCCGCCGACGAGATGTGGTGCCAGCTCTACTCGGAGCCGAACTCCGGCTCGGATCTCGCCAGCCTGCGGACGCGCGCCGAGGACAAGGGTGACCACTTCCTCGTCAACGGCCAGAAGATCTGGACGAGCGGCGGCCACATCGCCGACTGGGGCATCCTGCTCGCGCGCACCGACCCGGCCGTGCCCAAGCACAAAGGCATTTCGTGCTTCCTGTTCAACATGCGCCAGCCGGGCGTCGAGGTGCGTCCGCTCAAGCAGATCACCGGCAGCTCGGAGTTCAACGAAGTGTTCATGACGAACGCGCGTGCCGAGAAGAGCGACCTCATCGGCCGGCTCGGTCAGGGCTGGGAGATCGCGCAGACGACGCTCGGCTTCGAGCGCGGCGGCAATTCGATGGCCCGGGTCACGCGGTACGCCTCGGCGTTCGATCGTCTCGTCGACGCGGCCAGGAAGCTGTCGCGTGGCGGCCGGCCGCTGCTCGACGACCCCGTCGTGCGCGCCAAGCTCGGCCGCGTCTACGCCGAGATGGAGGTGCAGCGCTACGCCGCGCTGCGCGTGCTGTCGGCCCTGCAGAAGGGCGAGTCGCCTGGCGCGGCGTCGTCGATCACCAAGCTGTCCTACAGCGAGTTCGAGAAGCGCTACTACGAGCTGTGTCTCGAGATCCTCGGCCCGTACGGCCAGGTGACCGACGGCGCCCTCGAGGAGACGACGCTCGACGTAGACTCCTCGTCGGGCGTACGGTCGAGCTGGGCGTACGCGTTCCTCTGGGCCCGCGCCGGCACCATCTATTCGGGATCCTCGGAGATCCAGAAGAACGTGATCGGCGAGCGCGTGCTCGGCCTGCCGAAAGAGATCCGCGCCGACCGGGTTCGGACGTAGAGGAGGCGGGCGTGGACTTTTCCTTCAGCGCCGATCAGCAGCTGCTTCGAAACTCCGCGCGCGCCTTTCTCGACGAGCACTGCAAGCCCGCCCACGTGCGCACGCTGTGGGACGATCCGCGCGGGGAGAGCGACGCGCTGTGGAAGGAGATGGCGCAGCTCGGCTGGCTCGGCCTGGCGCTGCCGGAAGACGTCGGTGGCAGCGCGCTCGGTCTGGTCGAGACGGCGATCCTCCAGGAGGAGCTCGGCCGCGCCGCGTGCCCGTCGCCATACCTCCCCACCGTGCTCGCCGCGACCGCCATCGACCGCTTCGGCGGTCCGGCGCAGAAGAGCCGCTGGCTGCCCGCCATCGCCTCGGGACGCGCGCGCGCGACCGTGGCGCTGCTGGAGCGCGATCTCTCCTTGTCTCCCGAATCGATTCAGACGCGCGCCGACGAGCGCGGCGGCAAGGTCGCGCTGAGCGGCATGAAGCAGTTCGTGCCGTGGGCACACGTGGCGGACGTGATGCTCGTCCCGGCGCGCGCCGGCGATGCGCTCGCGGTCTACGTGGTGGAGACGTTGGCGCCGGGGCTGTCGATCACGCCGTTGGCCGGCATGGATCCGGGCACGCGGCTGGCGCAGGTGACGCTCGACGGCGCCGCCGTCGCCGCCGAGGCGCGACTGCCGGCGGAGGCGCTGTCGTTCCTGCTCCCGCGTGGCGCGGTCGGCGCCGCCGCCGAGATGCTCGGCGCCGCACGTCGCTGCCTGGACATGGCGGTCGAGTACGCCAAGGTGCGCGAGCAGTTCGGTCAGCCGATCGGATCCTTTCAGGCGATCCGCCACAAGTGCGCCGAGATGCTGCTCGAGGTGGAGAACTCGCACGCCGCCACCTACTATGCGGCGTGGGCCCTGGACAGCGGGGCCGAGGACGCCATGCTCGCGGCCTCGGTGGCGAAGTCCTACGTCAACGACGCTTCGCGCAAGGTGTGTGGCGACGCGATCCAGGTGCACGGCGGCATCGGCTTCACGTGGGAATACGACCTGCACCTGTACTTCAAGCGCGCGAAGGCGCTGGAACCGCTCTACGGCGACGCCGAGCACCATCGCGAGCTGATCGTGCGCCGCGTGGCGCGCTGAGCGCCGCGGTGATCGGGCTGCAGACTCCCCTGCACGGCGTGCGCATCGTCGATCTGACGAGCTACATCGCGGGCTCCTACGCGGCCACCATGCTCGCGGATCTCGGCGCCGATGTCGTGAAAGTCGAATCGCCCGAGGGTGACTCGTTCCGCGAGCTCCCGGGCTTCTTCGCGTGGAATCGCGGCAAGCGCTCGATCGCACTCAATCTCAAAGCGCCCGACGGTCGCGCCGTCGTCGAGCGGCTCGCGCGTGATGCAGACGTGGTCATGGAGAACATGCGTCCGGGCGTCGCGGATCGGCTCGGTGTCGGCGACGCGCAGCTGCGAGCGCTGAATCCCCGCCTCATCTATTGCTCGACGACGGCCTTCGGCTCCACCGGCCCCTACGTCGACCGCCCGGGCTTCGATCCGCTGCTGCAGGGGCTCGCGGGGATCATGGCGCTGCAGGGCTTCGGCGGGCCGCCGCAATACATGCGCGTCGCCGTCGTGGACTACTACGCGGCGGCACTGACCGCCCAGGCCGTGCTCGCGGCGCTGTTCGTGCGCGAGCGCACCGGCGTCGGCCAAAAGGTCGAGACGTCGCTGTTGCACGCGGTGACCGCGCTGCAGGCCGGCAACTTCGTCGATTATCCGGGCAAGCAGTCCGTGTTCCGCGACAACCCGACGTATCGTCTCTATCAGGCGGGCGACGGGGAGTGGTTGTTCCTCGCCTGCGGCAACCAGGCGTTTTGGGTGAAGCTCTGCCAGGCGCTGGGGCTCGAGGACCTCGCGCACGACCCGCGCTTCGGCTCCTGGATGCTGCGCCTCGACAACCGCGAGGTCCTGTTGCCGATCCTCGAGGCGCGCTTCAAATCGCGCCGGCGCGACGAGTGGCTCGACGTCTTGTTGACCCACGACATTCCCGCGGGGCCCGTGCACAGCATCGACGAGTTCCGCCGCCACCCGCTCACGCGCCACCACGGAATGGCGCGCGAATACGATCACGCCGAGGTCGGCCGCCTCACCCTGCCTGGATCGTCGCTGCTCTTTTCATCGACCCCGACGCGCGACATGGGGCCGTCGCCGACGCTCGGCCAGCACACGGACGACGTGCTGCGCGCGGCGGGCTATTCGGACGACGCGGTGGCCGACCTGCGGGCGCGCAAGATCATCCGCTGAGCCACGTGACCGGGAGGATTGTGGCGTGAGCACGACATACGAAGCGATCCGCTACGAGGTCCAGGACACCATCGCGACGGTGACGCTGAACCGTCCCGACGTGCACAACGCGATGAACGAGACGATGCGCCGCGAGCTGACGCGCTGCTTCGATGGCGTGGCCACGGACGACGCCGTGAAGGTCGTCATCGTCACCGGCGCTGGCCCGCGCGCGTTCTCCGCGGGCGCCGACATCCGAGAGTTCGTCGCCCCGCTCGTGCCCGTGCAGTTCCGAGAGCAGCGCCGTCGGCTGGACTTCCGTCAGGCCATGGAGCGCTGCGGGCAGCCGATCCTCGCCGCCATGAACGGGTTCGCGCTCGGCGGCGGGCTCGAGCTCGCGCTGACCTGCGACATCCGCATTGCCGCCGCCGACGTCCAGATGGGGCTCACGGAGGTCAACCTCGCCATCATCCCCGGCGGTGGTGGAACGCAGCGCTTGCCGCGACTGATCGGGCGCGGCAAGGCGCTGGAAATGATCCTGACCGGCGCGCGCATCCCAGCCGACGAAGCGCTGCGGATCGGCCTGGTCGAGCGCGTCGTGCCGACCGGCGAGGCGCTGAAGGCTGCCACCGAGCTCGCGCGCGTCATGGCGGCGAAGGCGCCGGTGGCACTGCGCTATGCGAAAGAGGCCGTGGTGAAGGGCCTCGAGCTGTCGCTCGCCGATGGGCTGCGGCTGGAGGGCGATCTGTCGACGCTGCTGCGCACCACCGAGGATCGCGTCGAGGGCGCGAAAGCGTTTCTCGAAAAGCGCGCACCGCGCTGGACGGGCAAATAGCCGACGCCCGGGCGTGGTGATGATTCAGCGGTAGATGCCGTTCGCGTATTACGCGCGGCTCTCGCGCGCCCAGCAGGCCGTGTACCGCCGGAGCGACGCGATCACCGAGATCCGCCTGCCGCAGGCCGAGCGGTTCGCGGCCGCCGTCGACGCCGTCGAGTCCGCGTTGCTCGCCGAGGACCGCGCGGCTACGCAGGCGGCGAGCGAGCGGGTGATCAGCGGGCTGCTGGACGTGCTCGGCGCGCCGCCGGTGCGCGTCGAGGTGCTGGCCGCGCGGCCCCACGCGGGCTGGGGCGAGCTGCACGGCCTCTACACCGCGGAGCGCGGCAAGCGTCCGAAGATCCAGCTGTGGATGCGCACGGCGAAGCAGAAGCGCGTGGTCGCGTTCCGAACGTATCTGAGGACGCTGCTGCACGAGATCGGACACCATCTGGATTACACGGTGCTGCGGCTCGACGAGTCGTATCACACGGAGGGGTTCTACAAGCGGGAGTCGAGCCTGTTTCACCAGCTCGTCACCGATCTCCGGAGGACGCCGATGCCGACGATGGAGGAGTACGCCAAGCAGCCGCGCGAGCAACGCATGAAGCGCCTGGAGCGCATGGCCGACGAGCTCGCGACGGCGATTCGCGGTCAGAGCGACGCGGCGCTATCGAAGCGGCCCGACGCCAAGAACTGGGCGGCCAAGGAGGTGATCTGCCACCTCCGTGACACCGAAGAGTTTTTCATGCTGCGGTTCGCCATGATCATGGCCGTCGACAATCCGCCGCTGGCACCGCCGGACCCCGATCGCTGGGCCGACGAGCGTCAGTATCGACGCCACGACGCGGGCGAGGCGGTGGCAGCGTTCGCCAAGCGACGCCAGGAGACGCTCGCGTATTTGCGGACGCTCGGGCCCGCCGAGTGGGAGCGCGCGGGGACGCACGCCACGCGCGGCAAGGTGACCGTCGACGCCTTTCTCACGCTGATGGCGTGGCACGACGACAACCACCTCGATCAGCTCCGCCGCGCGCTCGACGGCAAGCCGTAGGCGCGGCGCCTACGGGAACCGCGCGAGGAGCGCCTGAAGATCGGGTCGCGTGCCGATGCGCTGCGTCGCTGGATACTGCGGCCCGTCGTCCGCCTGTGGCGAGCCCGTTGTCTGCAACAGGTCGCGGGCCTCCGTGGACGTCAGCGGCGCCCGGCGGCCTCGGGCACGAATGCGACTCTGCACACACGCCAGGACGCCGGCGACCATCGCGCTGGCCGCCGAGGTGCCGCCGAAGGAGCCCATGTACCACCGCCTCTCATCCGTGCCGCCCTGCAGACAGCCATACCCGGTGGTGACGACCTCCGAACCCCAGCCCTGCGCATCGACACACGCGCCGTAGTTGGAGAATCGGAGGCGCGAGCGATCCGGGCGCAGCGTGCCGACCGGCGGCACGCCGGCACCGACGATGATCGATCCCGAATCGATCTCGGGCGGCCCACCCACGCGTCTGAACGGGTTTTGCCACGCCGCACCAAACGTGGCCAACGGCGCGTCGTACACCGCGTCGTCGAGGTCCGCGCCGGCGAACGTCGCTGGATTGCCGTTCCCGGCGGCCTCGACGACGACCAGACCCCAGGCCGTCGCGTGCTGGATCGCGACGAAGTCGTCCGGCCACCATTCGACCGGAATGTTGGACTCGCTGGTCGGGTGAATGCGCTGCAGCTCGAGCAGCACGATGTGGCCGCTCGAGGGGTCGGTGTGCTGATTGGTCAACGCCCGCGTCGTCTCGACGATGGCCGCGGACGTATCCGCCGTGCCCGGGATCTGGTTCACGGGCACTCCCGCGGTGCGCGTCGAGTACCCGCGGACGCGCGCCTGCGGACAGATCCCCATGACGCCGCGATTGTTGTGGGTGCCGATGAGAATGCCCAGGATGGCGGTGCCGTGATTGCGCTCCCGCAGGCAGTCGGCCGGCGCGCCGCCGAGAAGACCTCCGTAATGGGCGAGGTCTTCGTGGTCCGCGAGCCACTCGCGCTCGACATCGACGATCTCGACGCCGTCGCCGAGGACCCCTGCCGCCCACGCCTGGCGCGCGCCGATGCCGCCCGGCGCGACATCGAGATAGCGCTGTCGCCTGGAAAAATCACCCGTCTGCCGCGGTGTCCAGCAGCACCGACAGCACGCGGTCTCGTCGCACGAGTACGCCGTGACCGCCGACGGCAGATACGGCGCGTCCGCCGCGGCCTTGCGATAGACGCTGTCGACCATCGGCATCGCGCGCACCGCGGCAATGATGTGCTCGAAGTCCGCTTCGCGCGCGACGACCTCGTAGAATCGGGTGAGGTCGGGCGCGTTGCGACCGAGGTCGCGGAGTCGCGCCGCCTGCGCGTTCAGCCGATCCGGTTCACCGAACAGCGGGCGTAGCGTGACTCCGCGCATCGACCGCATCCGTTCGACGAGCGGCGCGATGTCGGCGCCCGGCTTCGTGATCACGATCAGCTGACTGCGCGGCGCTGGCGGGACGGACCTCGATGCGCCCTCCTCGTCTTTCGGCATCGTCGTTCCTCCGTCGCTTGACAAGCCGGAACCGGGCCCCTAGAGTCGGCCCCCGGATACTAGCACCAGGCTGCACTTCCTCGACGGAGGCCGTCGCCACTGCGTATGAACGCGCGGTTGCTTCTCCTCGGCGCCGGCTCAGGCGCCGCCAACAACCTCGTCCGTAGCCTCCGCGCAGACGACCGTGCGCTGGCGATCGTCGGCGCGCATCACGACCGCTTCATCCTGCGCACCGCGCCGACCGAACAGCGATACCTGCTGCCGGCCGCGTCCCATCCCGGGTTCGTCGACGCGCTGAACCAACTCATCGCTGCCGAGCGCATCGACGTCGTCGTTCCGACCTCCGACCGCGACACTCGCGCGCTGGCTGCGGCGCGCGAGCACCTCGGTTGTCGGACGCTGCTGCCGGCGCTGAGCACGATCGACGTGTGCCAGGACAAGTACGCGTTCGCAGACGTGCTGTCGGCGCGGGGCGTCGCCGTGCCCGAGACGGCCGCGCTCGGCGGTCTCGATGACGTCGAGGCCGCGTTCGTACGTCTTGGACGCCATGCGCGACTGTGGTGTCGTCGGCGCCGCGGTGAGGGCGGCCTCGGCGCGCTGCTCGTCGCGCGGCCGGAGCAGGCGCGCGCGTGGATCGCGTACTGGGCGGAGATGCGCGGCGTCGCGGCGTCGGAGTTCACGCTGGCGGAATACTTGCCCGGCCGTGACTTCGCCGGCCAGGCGCTGTTCGCCCACGGCCAACCGATCGTCGTGCACGCCTACGAGCGACTTTCGTATCTCGGCGGCGGGGCGGCACCCGCCGGCGTCGGGCTCGCGGCGCTCGGCAAGCGCATCGCCGATCGGCGCGTGAGCGACCTCGTGACGGCCGCGGTGCACGCGCTCGAGCCGGGCACGTCCGGTGTGTTCTGCTTCGACGCGCGTGAGGACGCCGCCGGCACGCCACGGCTCACGGAGTTGAACGCCGGACGCTTCGGCCTGAGCGCCATCCTGCTCGACCTCGCCGGGAAGGTGAACCTCGCCAGCGCATACGTCCGCCTCGCGATGGGCGAGCATCCGGAGCCGATCCTGGAGCCGGAACCGTGCGACGACTGGTACATCGTCCGCGATTACGACGGCGCGCCCGCCGTCCTGCGCGCCGATGAGTTTTTCACCGGCATCGAGGCAGCGCCGTCACACGCGGCGCTGCGCTGAAGCTCACGCTCGACGGAGGAGGACGCCGTGCCAGGACCACCCACCGGAGACGAAAGCTACGTGATCACCATCTCGGTCCCCGGACCGCTCACGCCTGCGGAGATCAAGGAGCTCAACGACAAGATCCGCAAATGCGTCGGCGAGCTCGGCAAAGAGGCGAGATGCTCCGAGCAGAAGATCGTGCCGAAGAAGTGTTGAGCGATACGACACGGCAGGACGTCGGCGAGAACGGCTATCGCATCGAGGTCAGCGGCGATCTCGATCGTCATGCGGCCGAGGTGCTGCGGCTCGCGCTCGCGCGCCTCGCGCGTGCCGAAGGCATCACGCTGACCGTCACCATCACGCGCGTGGAGGCGCCGCCCGCGTCATCGTGAGTCCGGCGCGCGTTCGGCGCGCGCGGCCCACCGCGCCATGCCCAGCTCGCGCAGCGCCGCTGTCGCATCCGCGGTGAGACGGCGCGCTTCGTCGGCGTGTCCGGCGCGGGCGGCGAGCCGGGCGCGTCCCAGCTGCACGAGGGCGCCGAGCGGCCGCATGCCGAGCTCGGCGGCGAGCCGAGCGCCCTCGTCGTAGTGCTCACGCGCTCGGTCGAGCTCGCCCGCCGCCAGCGCGACGTCACCGAGCGTGCGTCGTGTCCACGCCGACCATCCGCGCTCGCCGTGCGCGCGCGCCAGCTCGAGCGCGCGTTGCGCATGCGCCATCGCGTCCGAGACGCTGTCCTCGGCCAGCCGGGCGTCGGCCAGCGTCGCATACAGCAGCGACTGGCCGCTCACCAGCGTGATCGACACCGACTTCGCGATCGCCTCCTCGAGCAGGCTCTGGCCCTCGGCAACCTGCCCCCCCAGAACGTGCACGGCGCCAAGGGTGGACGCGAGGCGCGCGAACCACAGCACGATGCTGTGCTCGCGGCTCAGCGCGAGTCCCCGCTCGAGGACGCTGCGGGCCGCATCGAGCTCACCCTGACGGAAGTGCGCAACGCCGAGCCCCGCGCAGGCCACCACCAGGTTGAGTGGAGCCTCCACCGTTTCGGCGATCGCCATGGCCTCACGGCCCCGCGCGACGGCGTCGGTGAACCGGCCGAGCTCCGCCAGACACCAGGCGAGCGTCGTGCGCTGGTGCACGGACGGCAGCTGCGGAAGACCGAACCGGTCGCGGCGGTTGTCGCCGACGAACTCGACGTTGCGCGCGAACAGCTCGGCCGCGCGCTCGTACTCGCCGCCGTCGTAGAGCGCCTGCCCGAGATAGGCGTTGGCGGCCACCCGCAAGCCGGGATCGTCGAGTGATTCGGCGAGCTCGACCGCGCGCATGCTGGTGCGGCGCGCCTCGACGGCGTCGCCCATCCGCAGCCGGAAATGGCCGGCGGCGTACAACGCGCCCTGGCAGAGCCGGCGGCGATCGGCGAGCCGCTCGGCGAGACGCTCGGCTTCACGCAGATGATCGGTCATCCGCGCGAACTGGCCGATCGGCAGCAGCGCCGTCCGCAGATCGAAGCGCAGGTCGATCGCCTGCTCGCTGCGACCTCGGGTCTCCGGCAGGTGCTCCAGTGCGGCGAGCGCGCGCTCGAGAAAGTCCGCGGCTTCGCGGTTGGCGGAGCGGCTCAGTGCCTTCGCGCCGGCCTGCCACAGATACTGCACCGCACGGTCCCAGAGACCACCGGCGAAGGCGTGGTGCGCCAGCCGCTCCACGAGCTCCAGCCCGCGCTCCGGATAGAGCCGCTCCATGGCGGCGACGATGCGTCCGTGCAGAACGCGCCGCTGCTCGGGCACCAGGCGCTCGTACGCCACTTCCTGCATCAGCGTATGCGCGAAGTTGTATTCGATATCGCCGGCCGACGCGCGCTCGTGGAGAAACTCCGCCGTCAGCAGGCGCGTGAGTGAACCGGCGACCAGGTCGGACGGCTGATCGACGAGCGCAGCCACGAGCGAGAACGCGATGTCGCGTCCCATCGCCGACAGCATCAGCAGCAGCTCGCGCTCCTGGCTCGGCAAGCGATCGATGCGCGAGGCGAGCAACTCCTGGATCGTCGCCGGCACGCGCAGGTCGGGCGAGAATCCACCGCCATCACGGACCGCGCGCGCGAGTTCTTCCAGAAACAGCGGGTTCCCTTCGGCGCGCCCGAACACGGTGTCCATCAGCGAATCGGCGACGCCCGTGTCGCCGATGATCGACCGCACGAGGGCGCGGCTCTCGCCGGGTGTGAGCGGTGCCAGCGGCACCTGGGTCGCATACGATTTGTCCATCCACGGCGGCCGATATCCCGGTCGGTACGTGGCGATGAGCAGGATCCGCGTTCCGGCCATGGTCTCGACCAGCGCGGTCAGGAATTCTTCAGATGAACGGTCGATCCAGTGCAGGTCTTCGACCGCGAGCACGACCGGCAGCTCTTCGCTCGTCCGCACGCACAATCGGCGCAGCGCTTCGAACACGCGCGCCTTCACCGCTTGGGGGTCCGACGCCTCGGCGCCCGGCTCGGCCGCCACGCCGAGGATGCGCAGGAGATCGTCGGCCACACCATCGGGCGACGCCCCCGCCCACTCGAGGCTGCGTCTGATCTTGTCGGCCACCACGTCGGGCGAGTCGGTGTCTTTGACGCGCGCCACCGCGCGCGCCAGCTCGATCATCGGACCGTAGGGCACCGCGCTGCCGTACGACACGCAGTAGGCCTCGACACAGGCCGCCGGCTGCGCCGCGATCACGCGGCGAAACTCGTGAAGCAGCCGCGATTTGCCGATTCCGGCCGGCCCCGCCAACCCGATCGCCTGACCGCGCCCACGCGCCGCCTCGTCGAAGCGGCTGCGCAGCAGCGCCAGCTCCGGCTCGTGATCCACGTAGGCGACGACGCGGCCGCCCACCCCGAGCCGCGTTCGGACGTGGCCGCCGAGAACGAAATGTCGGCGCGGCTCATCGACGTCCCAGAGATCGAAGCGCCGCTCCAGGAATGGCCCGGCGGCCTGGCTCACGACGATGGCCTCCGGAGTGCTGAGCGCCAAAAGGTCGTCGAGCACGGCGACGGCACGCTGGCGCGCATCGACGTCGATTTCCTGCCGCTCCGCGCCCTGCGTGACGAGGGCCTCAGTCAGATGGATCGCCGCTCTGAAGCGGGCGCCGACGCCGCCGGTCTTGCGGTCGCGCTCGACCGTTTTCTGCAGGGCCAGCGCCGCGTGACCGGCACGCGTGGGCGCATCTTCCGCTTGGCCCAGGCCGAATGAGGCGAGCAGGCCGGAAGGCGACAGGCCCTCGATGCGGCCGCCGAAGCCCGCGACCTTCTCGACCAGCACATCGAGCGTGCGACCGGCGTCCAGCACGGCCTCGGCGTCGCCGACGAACTCGACGCCGGCGCGGAGCAGCGTCACGCGCCGACGCTCCCAGCGTATGGGTCCGGACGGCGGCGCCGCCGGCACCGGCCCGGGGACGCTCGGCATCGGCTTCGTCGTTTCAGGGATCGTCGCCGGCGACGGCAGTGTGTCGCGGCTCAGCCCATACTTCTCGATGCGCGCGCGCAGCGTGTTGCGCGAGATCCCGAGCAGAGCGGCGGAGCGCGAGATGTTCCAGCTCGTTCGTTGCAGCACCTCGACGAGGCGATCGCGAACGGCGTCGTCCAGCGACGCTCCCGCTTCAACCGGCGGCGGCACCGTGCGGTGCGCGACCGGCGCTGCCGGCAGACCGAGCGCGGCGACCGAAATCTCGCCCTCGGCGTCGAGCAAGGCCACCCGCTCCATCAGGTTGGCGAGCTCGCGGACGTTGCCCGGCCACGTATGGCGTCGCAGCGCCTCGCGCGCTCCGGGACTGAGGCGACGCTCGGCGATGCCGTAATCGGTGCACGCGCGCTTCAGGAAGTGCTCGGCGAGGAGCACGACGTCCGCACCGCGCTCACGCAGCGGCGGCATCGTGAGCGTGACGACCGCCAGGCGATGATAGAGGTCTTCGCGGAACCGGCGGCGCCGGATGGCCTGCCGCAGGTCTTCGTTGGTCGCGGTCACGAGCCACACGTCGATCGGTTCGTCGCGAGTGCTGCCCAGCCGGCGCACGGTCCGGTCCTCGAGCGCCTTGAGCAGCTTCGCCTGCAGGGCCTCGCCGAGCAGACCGATCTCGTCGAGGAAGATCGTCCCGTGCTGCGCCGCCTGGAGCAGGCCCGGCTTGGCGCGGCGCGCGTCGGTGAAGGCGCCCCGCTCGAACCCGAACATCTCGGCCTCGAGCAACGTCTCGGGGATCGCGGCACAGTTCACGTCGACGAAGGGACCGTTCCGGCGGGGCCCCGCCCGATGCAGCATGCGAGCGAGCAGCCCCTTGCCCGTCCCGGTCTCGCCTTCGATCAGGACGGGCGGCAGCCGTTGCGCCTCACGCTGGCGTTCCAGCAGGCGGGCGACCCGCGTGCGCAGGTCCTCGATCTGCGGGCTGTTACCGATGAGATCGCCGAGCGCCCCGTCCATGGCGCGCATGATACAGCCGCCGTCTCCAGGTGGTCAGAACACTGTTCAGGAGTTGACCACCCCTCCGATCACCACCGGTTCGACACCGGTCAATCCACTCTAAACCTCTGATCCGTAAAGATTTTTAGTTTGGTATTCGGTTTGCCTTTGTTGGACGCCGTGAGCGAAGGCATGGCCGGTTCGATCGGAAAGGGGCAGGCAATGAACCAGATGTTCCGCGAGACGTGGGTGGCGACGTTGCTGTTGGCTGCCGTCGCCATGCTCGCGTTGACGATCATGATCGTCACGGTCGTCGATGCCCTGGCGCTCGACCTGTCGGCCGAGACCCCAGCGTACGTGCACTACCAGCGGGCCTACGACGCACTCGCGGTCGGCGATGTCGTCCTCGCCCTGCGGCACTGGCGCGAGGGACACGTCGTCGTGATGGCGAGCCGCCGATGGGAGGGGCTCGTCGAAGCCGGCGATCTCTACCGGCGCATCGGCGCGCGCGGCGGGTTTTACCCCGAGGCCGTTGGGCGGGCTCGCGACTGCTATCTCACGGCGCTCCTGCGCGCGCGCGGTGAGCGCTCGCTGGACGGCGTGCTGCGCGCGACCGAGGCCTTCGCCGACCTCGGCGACGAGGCCATCGTCGAGCGCGGGCTTCAGATCGCGCGGCAGGTGGCGGCGGGCGACGCGGATCCTCGCGCACGCGAGCGGGTGGAGCGGCTGGCGGCACGCTGGGCCGCGCGCGCGGGGCGCGCAGGCACCTCGCTGCCGATGGAGATGGGGCGATGAGCCGCGCCGCGATGGCCGCGCTCGCCGCGCTGAGCCTCTGGAGTCTTGCATTCGTCTTCGGCGCCGTGACGGAGCGCATGCGGGCAGGGTGCGAACGGAGCGCCGCCCGCGCGAGCGCTGAGGTCCATGCGAACGCCAATGAGATGGAGGAACGACGATGACGGACGTGTGGCGGCAGCACCTCGACGAGATGGACGAAGCCATCACGAGCGGTCAGGCGGCGGCGGCCGTGCGCGCGTGGCATCGCGCGCACGCGGCGGTGATCGATCATCCCGGCTGGCAGCCGATCGTGTGCGTCGCCGAGGCGGCGCGGCGGATCGCGGCGATCTCCGGCTTCAGCCGCGCCGGCGAGGCCCGTGCACGCGAGACGTTCTGGATTGCGCTGTTCCGCGCGCACCGCGAAGGCTCCCTCGCGGGCGTGCTACAAACCGCGGAGGGATTCGGCGCGCTCGGCGACCGCAACATGGTGGAGCAGTGCATCCGGATCGCCGAAGGGCTCGCGATGCGCGCGGGGCACGAAAGCGGGCAGGCGCGCGACATCCGCGCGGTGGCGGCCGACCTGCTGCGTCGTTACTTCGACGCGCCTATTTTGCGTGAGGCGCGATCTCCTGCATGAACCGATCGAGGAGGGACCGGGGGTCCTTCGGCAGAAACATCGTCGGGATCCACACCATGTTGACGCCAGCGGCGGCGAGCCGCCCCAGCTTGTCGCGGATCTCGCCCACCGAGCCGGCGAGCGCCGTGTCCCTGGCCAGCGACTCGGCCATGCCGAAGCGCTTCGTCAGCCCGGCGCGAAGCCGATCGGCCTCGCTCCGATCGTCGCTGATGAGCAGCGCCATGTTCGCGGAGCGGACGATCGAGCGCGGCTCGCGGCCCGCCGCCTGACAGTGGCCGTCGAGGATCGCGCCCTTGCGCGCGAGCGTCTCGGGTCCGCCCCAGACGTTCCAATGGTCGGCATGCCGCGCGGCGATCTTGAGCGTGACCTTCTCCCCGCCGCCGCCGATCATCAGCTCTGGATATGGGCGCTGGACGGGCTTCGGCGCGAGCGGTGCATCGCTCAACTGGTAGTAGCGTCCCTTGAAGGTGGTCTTGTCCTGCGTCCACAGCGCCTTGAGGACCTGACACGCCTCGTCGAGGCGCGCGAGGCGCTCTGCGACCGTGTAGAACGGAATCCCGTAGGCCTCGTGCTCGTTCTGCTGCCACGCGGCGCCGATGCCGCAGATCAGCCGCCCGCCTGAGATGACGTCGACCTGTGCGGCCATCTTGGCCAGCACGGCGGGATGCCGATACGTGTTGCCCGACACGATCGTGCCGACGCGGAGCTTGGGCACCGCGGCCGCGAGCCCGGCCAGCGTCGTCCAGCACTCCATCGTGTCGCCGACGCGATCAGGCGTGTTCGGCATGAAATGATCGGTGACACACGCGGCGTCCCAACCGCTCGCCGCCGCGTGACGCCAGAGCTCGAGCACGGCATCCCAGCTGGTGTTGCCCATTCCCGTGAAGATTCCGAAGCGCATGTCACCTCACCGGTCGTTGACGGTAATTTTCGGGAGGCGGCGGCGGGGCGTCAGCCGCGCGGTCGCCCTTCGACGGTTTCATGTCGACCCAGCCGCGTGCGCGCAAGCAGTCTTCGTCGAGCTGTCCCTTCGCTCTGGAGCATTCGGCATAATCCCGGCGGAACTCCGCCGTCGTGTACGGCTCGCCGACCTTCATCCATTGCTTGTCCCGCGCGCAGCCCGCGATGGTTGCCGCCAGGACGACCAAGGACACGGACAGCGGACGCCAGTTCGCTCGCATTGCGCCGCATTGTACCGGGTGTACCCTCTAAATGGTAATCGCCCATGCCCGATCGTATGAGTGACGGCGTCTGGTCCGCGCTCGTCGAGACCCGGGAACGGCTCGCCGCCATCCTGCCCGGATTGTTCGTGCTGGTGGTCCTTCTCGCCCTGGGCGTGCTGCTGGGGTGGATCGCCAAATACGTGCTCGAGCGCGGCGCACGCGCGTTCGGCTTCGATCGCGTGATGGAACGCTGGGGCGTCACCGCGTCGCTGCGACGCTCCGGCGTGCAGCGGCCGCCGTCGGGCGTGCTCGGTGTCCTCGCGTTCTGGGCGATCTTCCTGTTCTTCGCCAGCGCCGGCGTGGACGCGGTCGCAGGCCCGACCGGCCACAGCGCCACCGCGCTGCTGCTCGCATTCCTGCCGCCGCTGTTCGCGGCGCTGCTCATCCTCGTGGCCGGCTGGCTGCTCGCGAACTTCCTGAGCCGGACGATCCTCATCGCCGCCGTGAACGCGCGGCTGCCGGAGGCGCGCCTGCTCGCCCGCGCCGCGCACTGGGCCATCGTGCTATTCACGGTCGCCACCGCGCTCACCCATCTCGGTATCGGCAAGGAGATGGTGCTGGTGGCGTTCGGCATCACGTTCGGCGGGCTCGTCCTGGCCCTCGCGCTGGCCTTTGGCCTCGGAGGCCGGCACCTCGCGGCCAACCTGCTCGCGCGCCGACTGCGGCGCGAGTCACCGCCGCCTCAAGAGCGCCTTACGCACCTATGAGATTGGGGGCCCCGAAATGGCCCCCAAACCCCCAGCGCTCGTCGCGCCCCGAATAAATCGGGACGCGTCGCACGCGTGACTCACACGCGCGGGGTCAAAGAGCACGTAGCCAACGCCGCCTCTGCCGAGCCACACGCGTCCGAATTCGTCGGCGCGATACCGACGCGCGACGCCCGCCGCCGTCGGCGACGCGGGATCGTTGACCAGCACAGAGTCGCCGTCGATGCCGACGACCACGAGCAGGTGACCGGGCGTGGCCGCGACGGCGGCGCCGGTCAGCTCGCCCGCCGCATAACGAACCGAGGCGACGATCGGAATCCCGCGCTGCAGGCACCAACGCGCCGTCGCCCAATCGGGAAAGCGAAGAAGATAGCCGGCGACGCCGCGAGCCGCCGCCGCGCGCACGGCGGCGGGCCACACCCCGTAGATGTCGAGGGCCGGATGCAAGATCTCCGCGGCGAGCGGAGCGGGCGCAATGGCATGTCCCCAGTAGCCGAGCACCATGGCCACGCTCGTCGGCGAGCAGATGCGCGGCCCGAGCGTCGCATCGGCCTCGAGCTGGCTGAGTGCGGGCACGTCGAGCCGCGTGGGCGCGCCCGCGCCGAAATCGAGATCGGCCGGCGCGTCGTCCGCCGCCGAGAGCCCGACGATCCACCGCGCGCTCGACGCGGCGCGCACGCGAACACGCAGGCGCACCGCGTCCACCGCAGGTACGGCACGAAATAAATCCACGTCACACGTCAGCGGTGCCGCCGCGGCAGGCAGCGGCGCGAAATCGGCGGCGCCGATCGTCGCGCTCGCCGCCCACGCCGACCAGTCGCCGTCCGCGTGCGCGGACATCTCGAACCTGAACGCGAGCCGCGCGTCCGTCAGCGGCGCGAAGGACGGCAGGAGGTGCGTGGCCCGGCGCCGCGGCGTCCACGTCGGCAGCATCAACAGCGTGTCAACCCCGTCGCGAACCGCGAGCGGCGCAGGATCGATGCCGCGTAAGCACCCGGGAGGCGCCGCCGCTTCGAGCGCCAGCGGATCGAGGCCGGCGGCGGCCAGGAAGAGGTCGGTCGTCACACCTGCTCCGGAGTGGGCAAGGAAGTTCCCTCTCGCCGTGTCGTGCCGCGTCCAAGCGCGCGCCGTGTCGACCGCGATCCCCGGGCACATCGCTTGCACCCTGGCGCGGCATCTTCGCCACACTCGCGGGAGGGACCTGGATGACCTTCGGAAAGTGCGCTTGGGACGGCTGCACGCGTCATGCGGAGAAGGAATCCACCGGCGCGTGCCGGACTCATCACGTGCAACTGCGCGACGCTCGCTGCGTCACGTGCCAGGGGCAGCTGCGCAATCGAGTCGAGCTCGATCGCAAGCGCTGCACCCGGTGCGCGGCGGTGCGCGCGGCGTAGCCGAAAGCGCCAGTCTAGTTCCGACCGCTCTGCATCCGGTTGCGCCGACGCGGCGGATCGTGTGCCCCATCGCGTTGAATTTCGCGTATCTACGCGTGGCATCCGCGTTGCAGTCTGACACCGAGCATGACCGAGCCCGCGACCCCCGACGAGACTCCCCAAGCGCAACCCCAAGCGCAAGACGTTCACACGTTCACCGTGCTGCGCGGGATGGTCGTCGCGATCGTGATCGAGACACGTGACTGGTATTCGGGCCTGCTCCAGGCGGCTCTCGCGCGCGTACGCATCGAAGGGCTGAACTAGGCGAGCGTGCGGGGGCCGCGGGCGGTCGGAGCCGCCCGCGGTACTCCCCTTGTTTCGTACACGGCCCTCAGGCCGTGTGCTCCGGCGTGCGCCGGAGATATTTACTCCCGAGGGTTTCGGCGCCGCACGCGGCCGCTAGCAGGCTTCGCACGGCGCGGTCAGCGAGTCCGGTGGCGCGTTCTCCATCCACACCTCCTGGATTGGAGTTGCCCTCGACGGCCTCGGAGACGATGTCCCCGTCGCCGTACGTTTGGTCTACTCTCCTCCGCTGCCGTCGTCAAGCGGGTCAGCGCCCGCCGCGCAGGCGCGGGTCGAGCACATCACGCAGCGCATCGCCGAGCATGTTGAAGCCGAAGACGGCCAGCGAAATGGCGACGCCGGGCCACACCGCCATCCACGGAGCGCGCAGCATGTACGTGCGCCCCGAGCCGGAAAGCATCGCGCCCCACGACGGATACGGTGGCGGCACGCCGAAGCCGAGGAACGAGAGCGCCGACTCGGCCAGGATGACGGCGCCGAGGCCGATGGTGGCGAGGATGATGATCGTGGCGGCGACGTTGGGCAGCAGGTGCCGCACGATGATGCGCGCATGACCGCAGCCCATGGCGCGCGCCGCTTCGACGAACTGGCTCTGCATCACGGTCAGCGTCGCGCCGCGGATGACACGCGAGTTCGTGGCGGCGGCGATGATGGCGACAGAGACGATCAGGTTGAGTCGTCCGGGGCCGAGCACCGCCATCACCGACAGGATGATCACGAGATAGGGAAACGACAACCACGCGTCGACGACGCGCTGCACGGCGAGATCCCACAGGCCGCCGAAATACGCGCTCGACACGCCGATGGCGGTGGCCACGGCGATGGCGAGGGCGATGGTGGCGAAGCCTACGGTCACCGACACCCGCGCGCCATACACGATGCGGCTCCACATGTCGCGGCTGAGGTTGTCGGTGCCCAGCCAGTGTGCGGCGCTCGGCGGCGTCATCCGCGCGCCGCGGATCGTCTCGTCGAAGCGGTACGGCGCGATCTGCTCGGCAAAGATCGCCATCACGAGCATGGCGGCGACGATCACGCCGCCGATGGCGCCAAGCGGCTTGTGCCGCGCGAAGTGCGCGACCGCCAGCGCCCAGCGGACGGCCGCGCTCCGTGGCCGCGCGCCAGCCGGCGTCGGCGCCGCGCCGTTGAGCTCCAGCGTCGCCGACGTGCTGGCGCTCAATAGCGGATCCGCGGGTCCAGCACGGCGTACAGGGTGTCCACCGCGAGGTTGACGACCACGATGGTGGCGACGACGAGCAGGTTCACGCCCTGGATGACGGGGTAATCGCGCTGGTTGATCGCATCGAACAGAAACCGGCTCACGCCGGGCAGCCCGAAGATCGTCTCGATGACCACGGTGCCGCCGAGAATCTGCGGCAGCTGCGTGCCGAGCAGCGTGATCACCGGAATGACGGCGTTGCGTAGCCCGTGCTTCATGACGACGGCGCGCTCGGCCAGCCCCTTGGCCCACGCGGTGCGCACGTAGTCCTGGCGCAGCACTTCGAGCAGCATGCCGCGCGTGAGCCGCATGAGCGCCGCCGCCGACGCCACCCCGAGGATCAGCGCCGGCAACAGGAGCTGGGCGACGTGGCCCGCCCGGTCGACGCGGAACTCGACGAAGCCCGTGACCGGACGCCAGCCCCACCAGATCGCCGGCAGCACGATGAGCAGCGTGGCGAGCCAGAAGCCCGGAACGGACAGGCCGAGGATGGCGAGACTACGCACGACGTAGTCGCCCAGGCTGTCCTGGCGGGCCGCCGCCAGCACGCCCACCGGCAGGGCGATGGCCAGGGCGATCAGCGTGGCGTACAGCGCGAGCTCGGCCGTGACCGGCAAGCGCTGCGCGAGCTCGTCGACGACCGGACGCCGCGTCCACAGCGACTCGCCGAGGTCCCCACGCGCCGCGCGGCCGAGCCATTCGACATACTGGACGTGGAACGGACGATCGAGGCCGAGCTTTGCGCGCAGCTCGTCGATGTCCTTGGCGTACGACGTCTCGGCGAGCATGAGCTGCACCGCGTCGCCCGGGATGAGGCGCGGCAGCGTGAAGACGATCGCCGTCGCGATCAGCAACGACGGCACGGCGACGAGCAGGCGGCGTGCGAGGTACCGCCTCAGCACGCCGTCGTCGTCTCCGCCGGCCTCAGCGATCGAGCCATGCCGCGGTGAGCCGACCGCCCTGGTCGTAGCCGAGATTGGGGCCGTAGTTCTTCAGCGCGCTGTCCCATACGGCGACGCTGAGTCCTGAGTGGATCGCCACGTAGTACTGCTGCGCCGCGAGGTGGCGCTGGACGGCGTGGATCAGCTCGCGGCGCTTGGTCAGGTCCAGTGTGCGCCGCTGGCGCACGATCAGGTCGGTCGCGACCGGGTCCTCGACGTGGCTCTGATTGCGCGCCTCGCCCGGCAGGTACTGCGTGAGGTAACCGTCGGGCTCGAGAAAGTTCGGCTGCGGCCCGAACGCCAGCGAGTCGAACTTGCCCACGAAGCAGGTCGAGAAGTACGCGCCGTACTCCTTTTGATCGAGCCGCGCGTCGATGCCGGCCTCCTTGAGCTGCGCGAGGATCAGCTGCACCTGGTCCACCAGGATCGCCGAGCCATACGTGGTGAAGCACACGCTGACGGGCAGGCCGTTCGGATGACCGGCGGCGGCCAGCAGACGCCGCGCCTCGGGCAGATCGCGCTTGTAGTAGCGCGCGCCGTCGCCGAGCTCTGCGATCGGCAGCGACCAGTCCTTCAGGCCCGCGGGAATCGGCGGATTCAGCGCGCCGGTGCCCTCGGACGTTGCGTCCATGATCGCCTGGCGGTCGAGGGCCAGCGACAGCGCGCGACGCACGCGGACGTCGTTGAACGGCGGCTGGTCGGTACGCATCGAGACGTGGCTCATGATGTTGGCGAGCACGTCCATCGTGCGCAGTGTCGGCCGACGCTGCCGGAGCGCGTCGCGGATCTGCGCCCACTCGGTCCGGAACACGAGACCGCCGTCGTAGCCGAGGTCCCACTTGCCGGCGATGAACGAGGACATGCGCGAGGCGGCATCCTCGTCGACGGTCGTCTCGATCCGATCGATGTACGGCAGCCCCGGCATGAAATAGTTCGGGTTGCGCACGAAGGTGAGGCTCTGGTTCGGCTTGTAGCTGTCGATCATCCAGGGGCCGGTGCCGACGCACGCCTCGAGCTTCTTGAGATCACCGAACTTGTCGACGCATTCCTTGGCCACGATCGCCACGGCCATGGGCGCCGCCAGCATGTCGAGGAACCACGCCGACGGCTCCTTCAGCGTGAAGCGCACGGTGGATCGGTCGGTCGCCTCCACGCGCTCCACGAGGCGCAGCGTATTGGCGAGCACGTTGCCAGGAACGGTCAGGAAGCGCTCGACGCTGTAGCGTACGTCCTCCGCGGTCAGCTCGCGGCCATTGACGGGCGGCTTGGGCTGCCAGCGTACGCCACGGCGCAGCTTGAAGACGTACGTCGTTTCGTTGGGCTGCGTCCACGACTCGGCGAGATCACCCTCGATCGGAAACGTCCCCGGCGCGACCGACGGTCCGGCCTTGTGACGAACGAGGCGGCTGTGCGTGAACGACAGCGCGCCGTGTGTCTTGAAGCTCGACGTCAGCATGCCGTCGAAGTGCAGTGGATCGACGCCGCGAACGGCCAGCGTGCCGCCGCGCTTCGGCGCCCCATCCGGTCGCGGCGCTTGCGCAAGCGCCGCCGGTGCCAGCGCTGCGCCCGCGGCCGCGCCACCGGCCAGCCCGAGCCAGCGTCGTCGAGTCAGCCTCGCCCCGCCGGCGCTCAACGCTCGAGCCAGGTGGCGACGAGCCGGCCACCGTAGTCGTAGCCGAGGTTCGGGCCGTAGTTTCGGAGCGCGCCGTCCCAGACGGCCGTGTACACCTGCCCCACCGACGTCGTGTAGTAGACCTGCTTGGCGAGATAGCGCTGCAGCTCGTGGATGATCTCGCGGCGCTTGACAATATCGGCCGTGCGACGCTGGCGGATCACCATGTCGGCGGCGACGGGGTCGTTCACGTGACTCTGGTTCTTCAGCTCGCCGGGATAGTAGTAGCCGAACAGATAGTTGTCCGCGTCCAGGAACGGCGTCTGTGGCCCGAACGCCATCGAGTCGAATTTGCCGTAGAAGCAGGTCGTGATGTACGCGCCGTACTCCTTGGTGTCGAGCTTCGCGTCGATGCCGACGTCCTTGAAGTACTTCACGATCAGCTGGCTGTGGTCCATCACGATCGGCGAGCCGTACGTGGCCCAGCAGATGGAGGCGGGAAAGCCATTGGGATACCCGGCGGCGGCGAGCAGGCGTTTGGCGCCGGCGGGATCGTACGCGAAGTTCTTCGCGCCCTCGCCGAGCTGCTCGACGGGCAGCGACCATTCCCGCAGCGCGACCGGCACGCCGGGCGGATTGGCGGCACCGACACCCTCGTACAGCGTGTCGATGAGCGCCTTGCGATCGAGCGCCATCGACATCGCCTGGCGCACCCGCAGGTCGCTGAACGGCTTCTGATCGACGCGCATCGAGACGTGGTTGCCGACGTTGCCGGCAAACTCCAGCGTCTTGAGGTTCGGCCGCTTGGTCTTGAGCGTGTCCTTGATCTGCAGCCAGTCGCTGCGCGCGATGATCCCCGGATTCTCCCAGCCGAGGTCGTACTTGCCCGCGAGAAACGACGCCGTCCGCGACGCGTTGTCCTCGTCCACCGTGACCTCGATCCGGTCGATGTGCGGCAGGCCAGTCAGGAAGTACGCGGGATGGCGGACGAGCGTGTACCCGACATTGGGCCGGTAGCCGTCCAGCATCCACGGCCCGGTGCCGACCACCGACTCCCACGGCTTGAGATCGCCGAACTTGTCGACGCACTCCTTCGCCACGATGGCGACGGCCATCGGGTTGGCGAGCATGTCGAGGAACCAGGCGAACGGCTCCTTGAGCGTGAACTTGACCGTGTATTTGTCGACGGCCTCGACTTTGTCGAGCGACCGGAGCATGTACGCGTTGGCGTTGCCCTTGACGGTGAGGAACCGCTCGACGGTGTAGCGTACGTCGTCGGCCGTCAGCTCACGGCCGTTCACCGGCGGCTTGTTGTGCCAGCGCACGCCGCGGCGGAGTTTGAACACGTAGGTCGTCTCGTTGGGCTGCGTCCACGAGTCCGCCAGATCGCCCTCGATCGCGAATGTTCCCGGCGTCACGCCGGGCCCGGCCTTGTGACGGACCAGCCGGCTGTGCGTGAACGTGTACGCGATGTGAGTCTTGTAGGAGATCGTCAGGTCGGGATCCCACGACGGCGGATCCCAGAGACGCAGCGTGAGCGCGCCGCCACGGCGAGGCGTCTGGGCGAGGGCGGCGCGGGGAAGTACGGCGGCGGCGACCGAGCCGCCGCCGAGGGCGATGACATCGCGTCGGCTGAGGTCCATGCGGGCCTCCGAATCGGGTCAGTCGCGGGCGAGCGCCGCGAGCACCTCGTCGAAGATGCCGACCGTCTCGGCGACGTCGGCGTCGGAATGGGCGAGCGACACGTAGATCTTGTTGACGGCCTTGACGAGGCCGCGTCGCAGCAGCTCTTGATTGAACCGCGTGATCTTCGCGCGATCGGCGGTTAGCGTCGCGCGGTAGTCGACGATCGGCCGGTCCGTGAAGAACAGATCGAACACGGGCGGCTCGCCGCTCACCTGCGCGGCGACGCCGTGCTTGGTGATGGCCGCCTGCAACCCGGCCTGGAGCCGCGCGCCCGTCGCGAACAGGCGCTCGTATGTTCCCGGCCGGCGCAGCTCGGCCAGCGTCGCCAGACCCGCGGCGGCGGCAATCGCGTTGCCGTTGAAGGTGCCCGCCTGCCAGACATAGTCCGGCGTTCCCTCCAGCGCCGCATCGAAGTGGCGCATGATGGCGGCCGGGCCCGCGATGCACGCCAGCGGGAAGCCGCCGGCCACGACCTTGCCGAAGGCGGCGAGATCCGGCACGACCTTGTAGAACTCCTGCGCGCCGCCGTACGCAAAACGGAATCCGGTGACGATCTCGTCGAAGACGAGCGGCACGCCGTGGCGCTGCGTGGCGCGGCGCAGGCCCTCGAGAAATCCGGGCGCGGGCGGGATCGTGCGCTGGTAGGGCTCGATGATCACGGCCGCCAGCTCGTCGTGGTGCGCGTCGATGAGCGCCTCGGTGGTGGCGAGGTCGTTGTACGGCGCGACGAGAACCTCACCGTCGATGGCGTGCGGAATCCCCGCCGAATCGACCATCGGCGCGGGGAACGCCTTCGGTGAGCGCGGCGCCACACTCATGAGCACGTAGTCGTGCGTGCCGTGGAAGCCGCCCTCGAACTTCATGATCTTGTCGCGCTTGCGGTACGCGCGCGCGACGCGCAACGCGAAGAACGTGGCCTCGCTGCCGCTTGCGGTGTAGCGCACCTGCTCTGCGCACGGCACCGCCGCCACGATCTCCTCGGCGAGCCGGATGGCCGGTTCGTTGACCACGAAGTAAGAGGTGCCACGCTCCATCTGTCGCTGCACCGCCTCCACCACCGCAGGGTGCGCGTGGCCGAGCAGCATCGGGCCCGAGCCGAGCAGGTAGTCGAGATACCGCCGCCCGGTCATATCGTAGAGATATGCGCCCCGCCCCTCGCGCACGACGAACTCGAGGCCGGGACCCGAGCGATGGCTGCCCAGAAGCCCACCCGGCAGGACGCGCGCGGCGCGCTGCAACAGATCGCGTTGATCACTCATGGCAAGACCTTCCTCGCTGAGGGTGCGTCATGATACCAGAACTCCCGAGCCCGCAAATGCGCCGCGCTTCAGCGCTGCTAACGCGCCGTTCGCATCCGTGAGCCCAAACGTCGTCGTGGCGAGGCGTACCGGGATCGCCGCCGCCTCCGCCAGCAATGCCTCGCCGTCGGCGCGCGTGTTCGCGGTCACCGAGCGCACCTGGCGCTCGTAGAACAGGTCGCGCTCGTACTCGAGGGGCGGCGTGGGAGTCATGTAGATGCCGGCGATCGCGAGCGTGCCGCCGCGCGCGAGCCGCCGTAACGCGATGGGAACCAGCTCGCCGACGGGCGCGAACACGATCGCGGAGTCCAGCGGTTCGGGCGGTTCGTCGCCGACGTTGCCCGTCCAGACGGCGCCGAGCGCCTCGGCGAGCGCTCGATGCGATCGCTCACGCGTCAGCACGTACACACGCACGCCGCGGGCTCGAGCGACTTGCAGCGTCACGTGGGCGGACGAGCCGAAACCCCAGAGGCCGAGCCGGCCTCCTTGCGGAACGGCGGCCCGTTCGAGCGCTCGGAAACCGATGATGCCCGCGCACAAGAGCGGCGCCGCCTCGACGTCGCCGAAGACGGGCGGAATCGCGTACGCGAACGCGGCGGGCGCGACCGCGAAGTCGGCGAATCCGCCGTCGGCGTGCCAGCCGGTGAATGCCGCACCCTCGCACAGGTTCTCGCGCCCGGACGCGCAGTAGGCGCAGCGACCGCACGTGCGACGCAGCCACGTGATGCCCACGCGGTCACCGCGTCCGAATCGCCCACCCGCCGGCGCCGCCTCGACCACGCCGACCACTTGATGCCCCGGAATGATCGGCGCGCGGAGCAGTGCGAGATCGCCCTCGACGACGTGGAGGTCGGTACGACAGATCCCGCAGGCGCGGACGCGGACGAGCAGGTCGTCGGGACCCGGCGACGGGATCGCAACGTCTTCGCGGCGCAGCGGGGCTGTCTCGATCGGCGCCTGGCCGTACAGCACCATGGCGCGCATCGGCGCCTAGCCGCCGGCCCGCTGGATCAGCTTCTTCGCCAGCGCCAGATGCGGCGCGTCGACCATCTTGCCCTTGAAGCGGAACGCGTACGCGCCACGGGCGGCGTGCTCGGCGAACGCCGCGACCAGCTCTCGCGCCTCCGCCACCGCATCCTTGGACGGCGTGAAGACGTCGTTGATCACGTCGATCTGGCTTGGATGGATGGAGATCTTGCCGGAGAAGCCCATGGCTACGCCGTCCTCGCACTCGCGTCGCAGCCCGTCGAGATCGGCGATGTCGATGTACACGGTGTCGATGGCCTCCACGCCGGCCGCCGACGCCGCGATCGCGCACATCGTGCGCGCATACCGGGGAATATCGAGATAGACGCCGCGCGCGTCGCGCACGCGCGGCAATCCCATGGCCGCCCCGAGATCCTCGATGCCCCACGAGATCGCCACGGTGCGCGGCGAGGCGGTGGCCACCTCGCGGATGTTCAGCAGGCCCTCGGGCGTCTCGGTGGCGATCAGCACCAGCCGCGTGCTGCCGTGGGCGATGCCATGACGGTGCTCGAGCGCGTCGAGCAGCTGCGCGATTTCGCGAATGTCGCCGGCGTGGCGCGGCTTGGGCACCACGTAGCCGGTGGGCCGTCCCGCGATCGTCTCCGCGAGGTCGTCGCGTCCCAAGCCCGTGGCGATGGGATTCATCCGCACCCAGCGCTCGCGGCCGCCGAAGTCGCGTCCCAGCCACTCGCGCACCACGGGCCGCGTCGCCGCCTTGAGGTCGGGCAGCACCGCGTCCTCGAGATCCAGGATGAGGCCGTCGGCGGCGAGCGTCAGCGCTTTGTCGAGCATCCGCGCCTGCCCGCCCGGAACGAAGTGCAGTGAGCGGCGCGGCATCAGGCGCGCTTGCGCATCATCGCGTTGCGGCGGGCGCGCATGACGAGCTCGCCGTGCTGATTCTTGGCGCGATGCTCGAAAGTGACGATGCCCCACTGCGGCCGCGATTTCGACTCGCGCTTGTCCACGATCTCCGTCTCGGCGTAGATCGTGTCGCCATGGAACACGGGCTTCGGAAACTCGACGTGATCGAAACCGAGGTTACCCACGGTGGTGCCGAGCGTCGTCTCACCGACCGACAGCCCGACGGCGATCCCGAGCGTGAGCAGGCTGTTCACGAGCGGCTTGCCGAATTCCGCCTTGCCCGCCGCGTGGAAGTCGAGGTGCAGCGGCTGCGGGTTCATGGTCAGACACGTGAAGAACACGTTGTCCGCCTCGGTGATGGTGCGGCCCGGCTGATGCGACAACACGGCGCCGACCTCGAGCTCCTCGAAAAACTTCCCGGCCATGCGCCCCTCTCATGTTCTGCGGCTCGCCTTGCGGCGGTGCGCGGATGGTAACATTCCAAACGTCCATGAGCGACGTCCCGCCTGCGGGCGCACCGAGCCTCGCCACGTGCGCGCGTTGCGACAAGACGCTGAGCGACGCCGATCGCGTCCTCGCCGGCGACCGCGCCTTCTGTGGATCGTGCTACCAGGTCCTCGCGTCCGAGCTGCAGCAGGCCGCCGCCCGACTGTCGGAGGACGTCAACTATCCACTGGGCGCGCTCGGCGCCGTGCTGGGCGGGGCTGCCGGCGCGCTCGCGTGGTGGGGCTTCACGGCGCTGACTGGAATCGGCCTCGGGCTCGTCGCCGTCGCCATCGGGTTTCTGGCCGGACACGGCGCCGTGCGCTTCGCGGGCGGAAAACGCAGCGCGGGGCTGCAGGCCATCGCCATCGGCGCCGGTGCGCTCGCGTTTTTCGTCGCCAGCTATCTCGTCAACATGACGTTCATCAATGAGACGCTGCAGCAGCGCGGCGAGGGCTGGCGCGTGCCGTTTCCGCCTGACAGCCTCGAGACCTTCTATCGCATCGTCGCCATGAACTTCGGCGTGATGAAGCTCGTCTTCCTCGGCATCGTGGTCTATGAGGCATGGGCGATCCCGCGGCCGCCCAGGCTCGGGCCGGTCACATGACGAGCGAGGCCGAGCGCCGCGCGCGTGAGGTCGCGAATCTGCGCGCGGTCTACGAGAGCCTGCAGCCCGGTCGCCGCCCCGCCGAGGCGGGCTCGCGCGTGGGCCGCAACGTCGCGGTGGGCGCTATCGGCGGCGGCCTGCTCTTCGTTCTCGGCAAAGCCAAGTTCATCGGCCTGCTCGCCGGGCTGCTGAAGTGGAAGACCCTCGTCACGATGCTGCTGTCCATCGGCGCGTACGCGCTCGAATGGGGGTGGGCGTTCGCCGCCGGCTTCGTCCTGCTGATCTTCGTGCACGAGATGGGCCACGCGGTGGCGCTGCGCCGCGAGGGAATTCCCGCGGGCGCGCCGGTGTTCATTCCATTCGTCGGCGCATTCGTCGCCATGCACGGCCAGCCGCGCGACGCGGGTGTCGAGGCGCGCGTGGCGATGGCGGGCCCCCTCGTCGGCTCTCTCGCGGCGTGGGCGGTTCTCGGGGCCGGGCTCGCGTGGCCGCAGCCGCTGCTGGTCGCGCTCGGCCACGCGGCCGTGCTGCTCAATCTCTTCAACCTCATCCCGGTGCCGCCGCTCGACGGCGGGCGCATCGCCGGCGCGTTCACGCGCACGTACTGGCTCGTCGGCTACGCGGCCGGCGCGCTCGCGCTGCTGCTCACGCGCTCGCCGGTGCTGCTGATCGTGCTGCTCGTGGGCCTCGTGACGCTCGTCCGTCGTTGGCGCAACCCGGTGCCCGGATACGATGCGCTGCCGGCACGACAGCGGGCCTCGATCGCGCTCGCGTATGCTGCGCTCGTCGTCGCGCTGCTCGTCACGCTGCCCTTGGACCGCTGAGTGGGGGCCTCGATACGGCCCCCACACCCCCGACGCTTCATCGCAGGCGCGCCTCGCCCGTCGAACGGCCTGCGGCTTCGCGCTCCCACGCCGCCCCGGGAAACCCGGGTCGGCCCTCGATGATCCCTTAGCGCGTGACGATCTCGGTCCCCGCGCTCGCGCTGGCGAGCGCCGTGTGCTCGGCGGCCGCGACCATCCTGATTTCCCGCGGGCTGATGCGCTACGGCCCGTACACAGGCGCCTGGGTCAACCTCGTCGTCGGCACCGCGTGCGTGTGGATCGCGGTGCTGCTCGGCGGCGGCGTCGGCCACCCGACCGCCACGGGCGTCGCGTACTTCGCGCTCGCCGGAATCATCGGCACGTTCGGCGGCCGGCTGCTCCGCTTCATCAGCATCGAGGCGGTCGGCGCGTCGATGAGCGCGGCGCTGATCAACCTGAGCCCGCTCATCGCCTCGGTGCTCGCCATCATCATTCTCGGCGAGCAGGTCACGGCGCCGATCGTCGTCGGCACGCTCGTCATCGTCGTCGGCACGACGCTGCTGTCGGCGGGCGGTCGCAGCACGGGCGTTCGGCTGGTGGCGCTGCTTCTGCCGCTGATGTCGGCCGCGTGCTTCGGCGCGGTGGCGATTCTCCGCAAGATGGGGCTGAGTGGAATGACGGCGGTCTTCGGCTTCGCCGTCAACGTGACGGCGGCGCTCATCGCCTACACCCTGTTCCTCGTGGCGACGCGGCAGACCGCGCTGATGCGGTGTCGCGGTCGTAGCCTCGTGTACTTCATCCTGGCCGGCGTCGCCGAGAACGTCGGCGTGTTCCTGCTGCTCGAGGGGCTCAGCCTCGGGACGGTCAGCGTGGTGGCCCCACTCGCGAGCGTCTCGCCGATCTTCGTGCTCGCGATGTCGTTCTTCTTCCTCCGCGGCCTCGACATCCTCAATCGCCGCATCGTGCTCGGCACGCTGCTGATCGTCAGCGGCGTCTATCTGATCGCGGCGCTCCGCTGACGGCGGCGGCCACGAGCCAACGCCGGTTCAGGGCAGGAAGGTCGCGGACAATGGTCCGACGGGCGCCGCGCACGCGCCGCGCTCCGCCGAATAGCTCACGCTCCCGGCCGCCAGCGTGAACACGAACGTCCCGCCGAGACGCTCCGTCACGTACACCTGGCGCTGCGTCGTCGGATCGACGAAGCCCGTCGGCGCGCAGCGCCACCACCGTGACGAGACGGAGGTCCCAATCGTCGCCACGCGACGCGCGTCGTAGAGATCTTCGAGGCGCCAGCGCTTCAGCTCCCGCCCCGCCGGATCGTAGATCGCGACGACGGCGCCGTATCCGGCGTTGTGCCAGTTGTCGAACGTGATCAGGTGACCGGTGTTGCTCACCAGGGCAGCGACCGGCGCCACGGGATTGGCCAGCGCGACGTCGGCGACCAGACGGTACGAGCGGTCCGCCTGCCGCAGGTAGAATTCGCCGCGCGCCGGCGCGCCCTTCGGCGCGCTCGCGAACCCGACGCTCTCGCCGATGGACGTCCCGGGCACGACGCGCACGAAGCGGCGGCCGTCCTCGGAGAACACACTCACCAGGCGCGGCGCCGGCCAGTCGTCGGCGCGTGCCGCCGCGGGCGCGAGCGCTGCGACGAATATCAGCGCACGAAGCGTGCGCCCCCGCGTCACGCCAGCGCCGCCCGAATCTGCTCGAGGTGATTGAGGTCGTGCTCGGCCCAGTGCTCGAGCATCTGGTTCACCCGCAGGCGCCCATACTCCGGATGGCGCCCGGCAGCCGTGCGCTGCCGTGGCGTCAGGCGGCGGACCTGCTCGACATTGGCCGCGCGCAGCGCCGCATACGCCTCGAGCAGCGTTCGGGCATCTCCGCGGTGATGTCGAAGACCATCCGTCCACTTCTCCTGGTCCCAGGCGACGATCAGCGCGCCGGGCTCGGCGGCGAGCTTGCGGATGCGGAACGCGAGCGCCACCTCGGCGTCCAGGAGATGACCCAGGATCTCGGTCGTCGACCACTCGCGACGTGCCGGCCGGCGGCCCAGACGGCGGCGCGAGGCGCCGGCAACGGCGCGCCGCAGTGCTCGCGGGGCCGCGGCCAGCGCGCTGACGACGTTGCGACGCCCGAGCCGATGATGAGGGACGCGACACATGGGGCACGCCATCTCCGGGCCTCCTTCTCGTGCGTGATGTCCTACAATAGCGCCCCGTGACGTACGACATCGCCATCATCGGAGGCGGCATCGTCGGGCTCGCGACGGCCCGGGCGATCCTGGATCGCGCGCCCCGCACGCGCCTGGTCCTGCTCGAGAAGGAAGCCGACATCGCGCAGCACCAGACCGGCCACAACAGCGGCGTGATCCATTCGGGCATCTACTACAAGCCCGGCTCCCACAAGGCGCGCCTGTGCGTGGAGGGCGCGCGCCTGATGAAGTCGTTCTGCGAGAAGAACGGCATCGAGGTCGACACGTGCGGCAAGGTCATCGTGGCCACGTCGGCGGAGGAGCTGCCGCGGCTGAAGATACTCTACGAGCGGGGCGTCGCCAACGGCGTGCGCGGCGTCAGCATGATCGATGCGGCTCGGCTCAAAGAGATCGAGCCGCACGCGAGCGCGATCGCGGGCATCCACTCGCCGCAAACGGCGATCGTCGATTATCGTCGCGTGGCCGAGACGCTGGCGCGCGATCTCATCGCGTCGGGCCTCGCGCTCGAGCGCAGCTTCCGTGTCGCCGCGATCGCGCGCACGGGCGGTGAGCTCCGACTGAGCCGCGCCGACGGCCACGTCGTCACGGCGACGCGCCTCGTGAACTGCGCCGGCCTGCACTCCGACGCGGTGGCGCGCCTGGCGGGCGCGGCCGTCGACGTGCAGATCGTGCCGTTCCGGGGCGAGTACTACATGCTCCGCCCCGAGCGCCGCTCGCTCGTCAATGGGCTGATCTATCCCGTGCCGGATCCCGAGTTCCCGTTCCTCGGCGTCCACTTCACCCGCACCGTCCACGGCGACGTCGAAGCCGGGCCCAACGCGGTGCTGGCGCTGGCCCGCGAGGGGTACTCGTGGCGCCACGTGCGACCGGCAGAGTTGCTCGCCACGCTGCGCTTCCCGGGCTTCCGCGCGATGGCGCGCAAGTACTGGCGCACGGGCGCCTACGAGATGTACCGCTCGCTCTCCAAGCGCGCCTTCGTGCATGCGCTGCAGCGCCTGGTGCCGGCGCTGCGCCCCGAGGACATCCACCCCGGGGGGGCGGGGGTGCGTGCGCAGGCGGTGAGCCCCGACGGAGCGCTCGTCGACGACTTCCGGATCGTGCAGACGGCCGACGCCGTCCACGTGCTCAACGCCCCCTCCCCCGCGGCGACGGCGTCGCTCGCAATTGGGCGTCACATCGCGACGATTGCCGCCGAAACGTTCGCGCTGCCGGCGTCCGCGTCGTAAAGGTCAGTCCAACGAAAAACGCCTCTGTTGACAGGGGTTTGCCGATCATATAGAGTGACGCGGCGATGATCACCGTGCCCGCGCGCCGCGTCAAGCAGTTCGGAGTGGAGTTCTACCAAGCCGGTCTCTCTGCGAAGGACATCGATCGCCTCGTGAAATTCGAGGTCCTCGGGTATGTGGCGGCCGACAACGACGACGCCCGAGCCAAGGCCCGCAAGACGGCCGCCACGCGCTCGCGCGTCAACTGGGATCTGCTCGAGAAGCGAATCAGCGAGAGCGAGAACGCGTATCAGCGGCCGATCATCCGCCGCAAGATCGACGAGCTCGCGGCGTACTACCGAGAGTGCAAGGACGCGGCGACGCTGCCCGCCATTCCGGGCGCCGTCATCATTACGTCAGAGAAACGCTTCACGTTCACCCCGATCGCCGGCCATCACGACCTCGGCCTGCTGCAGATCCCCGAGGAGCACGGCGTGCTGCGCGTGCTCGACGGTCAGCATCGCCTGCTCGCGCTGCACTCGCTGAGTCAGACGGGCGACGCGCTCGGCATCGAAGTGCCGGCGGTCCTGTTCGACTCGCTCGACGCGAGGCAGATCGTGGAGCTGTTCGTCACCATCAACGCGAAGCACACGCGGCTGAACCCGTCGCACATCATCAGCCTCGCGGGCCGCAAGCTCTACCCCGATCCGAACCAGGCGCTCGCCCACGACGTGATCCGCTCGCTCAACGAGGACGACACCTCACCGCTGCACGGCGAGATCAAGATGCTCGGCACGGGGCGCGGCCGCGTGAGCCAGGCGCCGCTGGCCGAGGAAATCGTGGACTTGCTGGAGACCGTCGAGAAGCTGGGCGGCGGTGCGCGCATCCAGGAGCTGCGACAGCACGCCAAACGGTTCTTCCTCAACTACATGAAGGCGCTCTCGACGACGTTCCCCTCGGCGTGGGCCGGCCGAAAGTACTCGATCAAGACCGGTGCCGCCCTGCGCGCGTTCATCCGCGCAGCACCGGACGTCATGGCGCGCGCGAAGGAGCTCAAGCGCGAGCCGTTCGATCTCAACGGTATCCGCGAGGCCATCAAGCCGTGGGGCGAGCGTCTGCGCGATCGGCGCTTCGAGACCGAGGGCGAGTGGAAGCTGAAGCTGGCGGGTGGCACGCGCGGCACCGTCGAGGTGCTCACGCGCGAGCTGCGGGACGCCCTGCGCTAGGCGCCGCGCCCGCTCACTCGCCCCACGGGAAGTTCACCTCGAGGATGTCGAACGTCTTCTTGCCGGCCGGCAGCTGCGCGGTGACGCTGTCGCCCACGCGCTTGCCGATCAGCGTACGCGCCAGCGGCGACAGGATCGAGATGCGCCCCGTCGGCGGGTCGGCCTCGTCGGAGCCGACGATCCAGTAGCGGATCTCTTTCCCCGCCTCGTCCTCGAGGCGCACCGTGGACGCGAACGTGACTCGATCGCCGCCGCTCGGCGGATCGATCACCTCGGCGCCGTTCACCTTGCCCTCGAGGTCGTTGATGCGCCCCTCGATGAACGACTGCTTCTCGCGCGCGGCGTGGTATTCGGCGTTTTCGGACAGGTCGCCGTGGGCGCGCGCCTCGGCGATGGCCTTGATGATGGTCGGGCGTTCCACGCGCTTGAGGCGGTCGAGCTCGTCCCGCAGCCGCTCGAAGCCCACGCGCGTCATCGGCGTACGCTGCATCGACATGGGCTCACCTTAGCACGGCGTCACGAGCGCTTCGGCGTGGCCAGCATCTCGATCTTGGCGCCGCTGCGCGCCTCGGTGACCCACGCCTCCCAGGCCTGGCTCTGCTTTTGGGCCAGCACGTCGCGTGAGAGCTTGTCGCGCTCGGCCGCGAGCTCCGTCATGTTGGGCGCGACGCGCTCGAGAACCTTCAGCACGTAATACCCCTGGGGTGATTTCACGGGCGCGGTCACTGCACCCGCGGGCGACTGCAGCGCGGCCAGCTGCACGTCGCCGGGAAGGCGCTCCGCCGGCTTGCTGCGCGAAAACCGCGCCGTGTCGCCCGTCTGCGCTCCCGCCGCTTTCGCCGTCGCGACGAAATCGTGGCTGCGCGCCTCACCACTGAGCTTGGTGGCCCGCTCGAGCGCGATCGCCTCCGCCTTTTGCCGCTTGAGCGCGGCCTGGACCTTGTCGCGGACCTCGGCGAGCGGCGGCACGCCGGCGGGAATCGCCTCGATCGATTTCAGGACAACCCACCCGGCCGGCGTCTTGACGGGCGAGGAGACACCGCCGGTGGCGAGCGTAAACGCGGCTTCCTCGAGCGGATCGCTGCCGCCGAGCATCGGCATGCGGTCCATCTTCGACATCGTCGTCTCGATCGGCGCCTGCCCGAGTCGCCTGGCCTCGGCCATGAAGTCCTTCGCCGCCTGCAGCGACGGCTTGATCTCATCGGCCTTGGCGCGCGCGGCCCGCTCGGCGGCCTCGGCGGCGAGGCGGTCGCGGATCTGCGGCGCGACGTCGCGCAGGGACTTCTTCGCGCCGGCGCGGACGTCGAGGACCTTGATCGCGTGGTACCCGAACGGCGAGCGCACCGGCTCGGGCGAGATCTGACCGCGGCCGAGCGCGAACGCGGCGGTCTCGAACGCCGGCACCATCTCGCCTTTGCTGACCCAGCCCAGATCGCCGCCCTTGGACTTGCTGCCCGGATCCTCGGAGATCTCACCGGCGAGCTTGGCGAAGTCCTCGCCCGCCTTCGCGCGGCGAATCACATCGGCCACCTTCGCGCGTGCGGCGTCTTCGGCCTCGCTGCCGCCGGTGTGCGCCACCGACACGAGCACATGGGCGGCGTGCACCTGGGGCGGCGTCTCGAATTCCTTCGCGTGCTCCGTGTAGTACTTCTCCACGTCCGCCTCGGACACCTTGGGCCGGAAGTCCTTCGGCGCCAGCGTGACGTATTGCACGCGGCGACGCTCGGGCAGCTGGAATTCGGAGGGATGCGCCTTGAGGTACGCCTCCACCTCGTCCGCGCCGGCGGGCGCCGACGCGGCGAGCGGCGCAGTCTCCACCAGCGCCCAGGCTACGCGCACCTCCTCGCGGCGCAGGGTGAACGCGCGCTCGAGCTCGGGATCCGAAACCTTGACGCCGGCCTTCACGGTGGTCTCGACCTTCATGCGGGTGAGCTCGCGGCGCACGTCGTTCTCGAACGCGGCCGCGCTCACGCCGCGGCGGCGCAGGAACTCCTGGTAGCGGGGCAGCGAGAAGCGGCCGTTGTCGGCGAACGCCGGCACGGCCTGGATCTGGGCGTTCAGCTCCTCGTCGCTGACCTCGAGACCCTCGGCGCGCGCCCGCTGCACGACGAGCGCCTCTTGGACGAGGTCGTTCACCGCCTGCTGCGGCAGGCCGAGCTGCTCAGCCAGCGTCGGCGAGAATCGGTCGCGGTAGACGCGCGAGTAGGCGTCGAGATAGGCCTGGTAGCGTCGCTGATAACGCTCGACGGGAATGATCTCGCCGTTCACGGTGGCGACCGCGTCGCCGCGGTTGCGCGCGCCGCCGGACATCGAGCCCACGTACACGGACGTGAGGACGAAGGCCGCGATGACGAGGAGCAGCCCGATCTGTAACATCCTGCGATAGCGACGCATGACCGTAATCATCCAAACTCCTCGAAGCGCGCCCGACTATTCGTCGCGGTCGGCTGCAGTGAGCCGGGGCGCGGGAGCGCCCTCCTCGGGCACGACGCGGCGAGCGACCGTGATGAATCCCGTGTGAGCCACCATGCGGTGGAAGGGTCGCACGGACGTCCCCTCGATGTTCCACGGGCGATAGAGCGTCTCGAACGTCTCGACGAGCGCCCACTCGCGCTCGCGATTCAACGCCTCGACGGTCTGGTGCGACTGGATGATGGTCGGAACGTAGGACAGAAAGATCCCGCCGGGCCGCAGCACACGCGCGACCGCCTGTGTGAGCCGCCAGGGCTCGGGCAGGTCCAGCACCACACGATCCACGGGCTCCTCGTCGCCGACGCCCTCTTCCACCGGTCCCAGACGCATCGTCAGGTTCGTCACTTCGCCGCAGCGCATGTGAATGTTCGCGAGCGCGCGGCGCGCGAACTCCTCGCGCTGCTCGAAGGTGATCACGCGGCCCTCGGGTCCCACAGCGCGCAGCAGAGCGAGCGTCAGCGCACCCGATCCCGTGCCCGCTTCGAGCACGCGGCAGCCCGGGTACACGTCCGCCCAGAACAGGATCATGGCGAGATCCTTGGGATAGATCACCTGCGCACCGCGGGGCATATCGAGCACGAACTCCGCGAGTGTGGGGCGCAGCGCGACATAGCGCAGGCCCATCGACGAGCGGACCCACGAGCCGTCGGGCTGGCCGATGATCGTGTCGTGCGAGATCCAGCCGCGGTCGGAGTGAAACGTCTCCGACTTCCTCAGAAACAGGAGGTGGCGCTTGCCGCGCTGATCGATGAGCAGGACTTGCTCACCGTCCTGGAGTGGCGGCGCGTCCTTCACCGGTCCTTGGGTGCCGGCAAGAATCGCGCGACGGCGAACGCCACCAACGGCGTCAGAGCACTGATGGCCAGCGCGGTCGGCAATCCGTGTCGGTCGGCGACGGCGCCCAGCACGGCAACGCCCAGCCCGCCGGTGCCGAAGGCGAAGCCGACGATCAGGCCAGACGCCATGCCGGTGTGCCGCGGCAGATAGGCCTGCGCGAGCACGACGGAGACGGAGAAGCTGGCTGTCAGCACGCCGCCGAAGATTCCGAGCATCACGAAGGCCACCACGCCGTGCGTGACGAGGAACAACAGACCGAACGGCACCGCCGCGAGGAGCACCCACTGCATGAACGGGCGCGGGCCCCAGCGATCGGCAACCGGGCCCGCGAGCACCGTACCCAGCGCACCGGCGCCGAGGAACACGAACAGCAGCGGACCGACGATGCGCGGATCCGCCTGCAGATGGTTCACGTAGTAGAGCGGCACGAACGTCGTGAACCCGAGGGTCGCCCACGAGCGGACTGTCACCACCGCGATGAGCAGCGCCATGGCGCGCGGCATGTTCTCGCCCTGCCCCGCGCGCTTCGTCGTCGCCACCGCCGTGGCGGCGGCGCCGAACGAGGGCAGCGCGGCGAGCATGATGCCCGCCACCATCAGCGGCGGCAGCACCAGGCCCAGCGTGCCCGTCAACGACCACGTCGCGATCAGCAACGTGACGAACAGCGGGCCGAGCGCGATGCCCGCGTTGCCGCCGAGCGAGAAGTACGACAGCGCGGTGGCCTTGCGCTCGCCGGCCACACCGGTCGCCGTGCGATATCCCTCCGGATGCCACGCGGCGACGCCGAGCCCCATGAGCGCGACGAGCAGCAGGATGCTCGTGTAGTCGTGCGCGATGCCCGTGAGCGCCATGCCCGCGCCCGCGACGACGATCGACGTCGGAAGAATCCAGCGGCGCACCGTCTGGTCGGCGAGATAGCCGAACAGCGGCTGGATCAGCGACGACGTGAGATTGGCGGTGAGCACGATCGTTCCGGTCTCCGCGTACGTGAGCCCGTGGCGGCTCTGCAGCAGCGGCAGGACGGCGGGAAGCGCGCCCTGCGTGAGGTCCACCACGAAGTGTCCGAGAGCGAGAAGCCCGATGAGGCCGGCGTGGGGCCGCATGCGCTCGACGGTCGTCGCGAACGGGGACGCGGCCACCGTCGCGAGGGCCGCCGGCTTCGAATCCGCCATGACCCAGCAATGGTACACTAACGCCGCGACGGAGACATCTTGCCCGATGAAAATCCGCGCGCTTGGTCACGTCTCGCTGTTCGTCCGCGACCTTTCCGCCACGCGACGCTTCTATGGCGACGTGCTCGGACTCACCGAAACGGGCACCGGCAAGGATGGTCGCATCGTGTTCTACTCCGCCGGCGTGCGCCATCACGATCTGTCGTGCGAGCTCGCGCGTGCGGCCGGGCCGGGACCGCAGCCCAAAGGCGTACCCGGCCTTTACCACGTCGCCTTCGAAGTGGGTGAGACCTTGGAAGACCTCGCGGCCGCGCGGCGCGACGTCCTCGCGCACGGCCTCACGCCCTTCGGCGAGTACGCGCGCGGCTTCTGCGTGCGCGATCCGGACGGTCATGAGGTCGAGCTCTACGTCGAGCCCGTGCGCGCGACCTCCGACACGCACTGAGGCGCCTCGCCCCGCGCGCCACGGCTTCGCCGACGCGCCACGCTTTACCGATATCGCGACGCCGGCGCGGTCTTGACAGGCGGACCCAAGTACCCGCAAATAGCAGCACTTTCTCGGGAGGTGGCTCATGAGCGGTATCACCCGTCGCGAACTCCTGAAGGCGGCCGCCGTGACCGGCGCCGCTGCCGCACTGCCGTCCGCGCTGGCCGGCGACGCCGGCGCACAGACGACCCCGAAGCGTGACCTCGTCGTCGCCCAGGGCGGCGATATCTCGAAATTCGATCCCCACTTCAGCACGTCGTCGAACGACATCCGCATCTCCTTCAATCTCTTCGACAACCTCGTGTCGCGGCATCCCGACGGCAAGCTCTACCCGGCGCTCGCGACGGAGTGGAAGCTCACCAATCCGACGACGTGGACCTTCAAGCTGCGGCAGGGCGTCAAGTGGCACAACGGCGACCCGTTCTCGTCGGCCGACGTGAAGTACAGCTTCGAGCGCACGTGGGATCCCAAGCAGAACACGCGCGTGAGCACGGTGTTCACCACGGTGGCCGGCGTCGAGGCTCCCGACCCGAACACGGTCGTGTTCACGACCAAGAAACCCGATCCGCTGCTCGACGCGCGCGTGGCGTTCTACGGCGGACAGATCGTGCCGAAGAAATACCTCGAGGCCGTCGGCAACGACACGTTCAACGCCAAGCCGATCGGCACCGGGCCCCTGCGCTTCGTGTCGTGGACGAAAGATGACCGCGTCGTGCTCGAGGCCAATCCCGATTACTTCGGCGGCAAGCCGGACTTCGATCGGTTCATCATGCGCTCGATTCCGGAGACGGCGCCGCGCATCGCCGCGCTGCTCAAGGGCGAGGTCGACGTCGTCACGCAGCTGCCGCCCGACCACGCTGAGCGGGTGACCGGCAATGCCACGACGCGCGTGGCGGGCGCCCTGTACGCCGGACTCTACGTGCTCGCGGTCAATAGCAAGGTCAAGCCGCTGGACAACCCGCTGGTGAAGCAGGCGCTCTCCCTCGGCATCGACCGCGACCTCATCGTCAAGGAGCTGTGGCGCGGCCGCGGCATCGTGCCGAACTCGCAGATCGCGAAGGGCGACAACCACTACGACGCGTCGCTGCCGCCGCTCAAGTATGACCCGAAGGAGGCGCGCGAACGGCTGAAGAACTCTGGCTACAAGGGCGAGGAAATCGTGATCGAGACGACCGTGGGCTACACCGCCAACGACAAGCCGATGTCCGAGGCCATCGTGGCGATGTGGCGCGACATCGGCGTCAACGCCAAGGTCGAGGTGCTCGAGTATTCCGTCCGCGCTCAGAAGAACCGCGAGAAGACGTTCAAGGGCATGTGGTGGTCGGATCCCACGTCGACGCTCAGCGATCCCGACGGCATGTTCTGGCGCCTGCTCTCGCCGGGCGGGCCGCAGGATTACTGGCGGCATGCGAAGTTCGACGAGCTGGGCGAGGCCGCGCGATTCTCCGTCGACCAGAAGTTCCGCGGCCAGGCCTACAAGGAGATGACGAAGATCTTCCTGGAGCACCTGCCGTGGATCCCGATCATCCAGCCCTACGAGGACTATGGGCTGCAGAAATACGTCGACTGGACGCCGAACCCGAACCAGGCTTTCGAGGTCCGCCGCTTCGCGTTCAAGTTCCGCCGCGCCTAGGAGCCGGCCGGCCGGGGCGTCATCGCTCCGGCCGGCTCATCCATGCGTGCCTTCGCCGTCTTTCTCGCCGCTCGCCTCATTCGGGCTCTGATTGCGGTGTGGCTGGTGTCCACCGTCGTCTTCGTGGTCATGCGCCTGTCAGGTGATCCGGTTCCGCTGCTGCTGCCGCCGGACGCGCCCCGCAGCGAGTACGCGCGCGTGGCCAAGGAGCTCGGCACCGATCGCCCTCTGCCCGTCCAATACGCCGTGTTCCTCGGCAACGTTCTGGAAGGCGATTTCGGGCGCTCGATCCATTTTCGCGTGCCGGCCATGCGCGTGGCCCTGGACTACCTGCCGGCAACGATCCAGCTCGGGCTGACCGCGTTCGCGCTGGCGGTCCTCGTCGCGGTGCCGGTTGGCGTCATCTCGGCGGTGCGACGCAACACGGCGATCGACCACGCGGCCATGGCCGTGGCGCTCGTCGGCCAATCGGCGCCGACGTTCTTTCTCGGCATCCTGTTCATTCTCCTGCTCTCGCTGAAGGCGGGCCTGCTTCCGACGTCCGGCCGCGGCGACTGGACGCACGTCGTCCTGCCGGCGCTGACGCTCGGCGCGTTCTCGATGGCGTCGATCGCGCGGCTGACGCGCTCGGCGCTGCTCGAGGTGCTGCGTCAGGACTACGTGCGCACCGCGCGGGCCAAGGGCCTGCGCGAATGGCGCGTCGTTGCCAAGCACGCGCTCCGCAACGCGGCGATTCCCGTGCTGACGATCACCGGCCTGCAGCTCGGCACCCTGCTCGGCGCCTCCGTCGTCACCGAGACGGTCTTCGCCTGGCCAGGACTCGGGAGGTTGGCGATCCACTCGATCTACAACCGCGACTATCCGATCGTACAGTGCGTGGTGTTCCTCTCGGCGCTGGTCTTCATCGTCATCAACTTCGCGATCGAGATCGCGTATGGCTTCCTCGATCCCCGTATCCGTCCCCGCTGAGGCGCTGCCGGCGGAGGCCGCGCACGGCGGGCGCGTGGCGCGGCGCACGCGGCGTCTGGTGGCAGCCGGGCTCGGCTTCGTCGCGCTGCTCGCGCTGGTCGCGATCACCGCGCCGTGGCTGGCGCCGCACGATCCCGTCCGCCAGTCGTTGCGCGTGCGGCTCGCCGCGCCCACCCTCGCCGGTGCGGATGGCCGGGCGCATCCCTTCGGCACCGACCATCTGGGCCGCGACGTGCTCTCGCGCACGGTCTTCGGCGCGCGTGTGTCGCTCGTGGTGGGATTCGCCGCGGTCGTCGTCGGAAGCCTGGTCGGCGCTGCGTTGGGGATCTTGGCCGGCTACAGGGGAGGCTGGACCGACACCGTCATCATGACCGTCGCCGACGCCCAGCTGGCGTTTCCGTTCGTTCTGCTGGCCATCGGCATCATCGGCGTGCTGGGGCCGAGCTTCCCGACGCTGGTGGTCGTCATCGGACTCTCGGGTTGGGTGGACTACGCGCGCGTGCTGCGCTCGCAGGTCCTGATCCTGAAAACGCGAGAATTCGTGGACGCCATCCAGGCGCTCGGCGGCGCCGTGCCGCGCATCGTGGTGCGCCACATCGTGCCGAATGTCCTGTCGACGCTGGTGGTCATCGCCACCCTGCAGCTCGCACGGGCGATCGTCCTGGAGGCGACGCTGTCGTTTCTCGGCCTCGGCATCCAGCCTCCGACGCCGTCCTGGGGCGGAATGATCCAGGAGGGGCGCGAATATCTCGATTCCGCCTGGTGGATCTCGATCTTTCCCGGCTGCCTGCTGCTGCTCACCTCGCTGGTCGTCAGCCGCAGCGGCGACTGGCTGCGCGATTTGCTGGACCCTACTCTGCGAAGCGAGTAGGTTGGAGTTGGGGATGCGCATCCTCGTGGTCGACGATTCGTCGCCGCACCGCCGCATGCTCACGGCCATCTTCGGGCATGCCGGCCATGAGGTCCTCACCGCGCCGGACGGCGAAGCGGCGCTGGCCATCCTCGAGCGCGAGCGCGTCGACGCCGTCGTGTCCGACGTTCGTATGCCGAAGATCGACGGCTTCCAGCTGTGCCGCGCGATTCGCCGCGACCGGCGCTGGGAGCGGCTGCCCTTCATCTTCTACAGCAGCGTGTTCATCGGCGGGCCCGCGCGCGATCTTGGCCGCGATGTCGGCGCCACCGCGTACCTCGACGCCAAAGACATCACGCCGCAGCAGATGGCCAAGGAGCTCGAACGACTGGTCGAGCGTCACGTCCGCGCGGAGTACGACGCGACGCTCGTGCGCCTGCTCGACGACGTGGACTTCGCGCGCCGCTATCACCAGGTCGTCCTCGATTCGCTGCAGGGCGCCGGCAAGGAGGACATGCGCGACCTCGTGGCCGAGAGCAAGCGCGCGCTGGACTCCGTCCTCGGGCACCTGGATCACGAGCGCCAGACGCTCGCTGACCGGGCCGACCGCAAGGTCGAAGCGGCGCAACTGGCGCTGCTCAAGGAGCTCGGTGAGTTCCTCGGCGACCGCATCAACAATCCGCTGGCGGTGATCATGGCCAGCGCGCAGCTCCTCGAGATGCGCGCGCCCGGCAACGCGACGAGCGAAGCGGCCGAGCGCATCACGGCCGCCGTGAGCAAGATCAACGCGGTCGTGCGCGAGATCGCGGTGCGCAGCGGAGAGCGCGCGATCTAGCGGCGCGTCGCGGGTCCCCGGCACAGCCGGGAGCCCTCGTTACACAGCCCCGAACGCGTCCAGGCCCGTGACGTCGCGGCCCACGATGAGGGTGTGGATGTCGTGGGTGCCTTCGTACGTGTTCACCGTCTCGAGGTTCAGCATGTGCCGGATGACCGGGTGCTCGTCCACGATACCCGCCGCGCCCAGGATGTCGCGCGCCATGCGGGCGCCGTCGAGCGCGGCCTGCACGTTGTTCATCTTCGCGAGCGAGATCTGCTGCGGTCGCACGGTGCCGGCGTCCTTGAGCCGTCCGAGCTGCAGCACGAGCAGCTGGCCCTTCGTGATCTCGTTCAGCATCCAGACGAGCTTCTGCTGCACGAGCTGGAACGCGCCGATCGGCTTTCCGAACTGCACGCGCTGCTGCGCGTACTGCAGCGCCCAGTCGTAGCACGCCATCAGCGCGCCGACGGCGCCCCACGCGATGCCGTAGCGCGCCTGGCTCAGGCAGCCCAGCGGGCCGCGCAACCCTTTGACGTTCGGCAGGATGTTGTCGAGCGGGATCCGACAGTCCTGAAAGGCGAGCTCGGACGTGATCGACGCGCGCATGGAGAACTTGCCGTGGATGTCGAGCGTCGAGAAGCCCGGCGTGCCCTTCTCGACCAGGAAGCCATGGATGTCGCCATCGTCAGCCTTGGCCCACACGACCGCGACGTCCGCGATCGAGCCGTTGGTGATCCACAGCTTGGTGCCGTTGAGCACCCACGCGTCGCCCTTGCGCGCGGCGCGCGTCTTCATCGCGCCCGGGTCTGATCCGTGATCGGGCTCGGTGAGCCCGAAGCACCCGATCGTCTCGCCCGTGGCCAGGCGCGGCAGCCAGGTCTCTTTCTGGGCATCGCTGCCATAGGCATAGATCGGGTACATCACGAGGCCGCTCTGCACCGAGGCACACGAGCGTAGTCCGGAGTCGCCCCGCTCGAGCTCCTGCATGATCAGGCCGTAGGCGACGTTGCTGAGACCAGCACAGCCGTAGCCCTTGAGCGTCGCGCCGAACACGCCGAGCTCGCCGAGCTTGGGGATGAGCGCGACGGGAAAGGTGCCGGCGCGATGGTGCTCGGCCACGATCGGCACGAACTCGGCCTCCACCCAGTCGCGCACGGCGTCGCGGATCATCCGCTCGTCCTCGGACAAGAGCCCTTCGATGCCGTAGTAATCGACGCCGCGGAACTTCTCCATGATGGACCTCGTCAGAGCCGCACGGGATTGAAGTCGGTCTCGTGATCGTACGTGTCGACGCCCTCGCGCGCCTTCAGCCACGCGACGGCGGCATAGGTCAGCGGCGTGGCCGCTGCCTCGTAGAGGACCTTGAACACCCATTGACCGCCGACGATCTGCGCCAGCACGCCGATGGGCACGGTCCCCGCGAACGCGAGCGTGACGAAGACGCTGCTGTCGAGCGCTTGCCCGACGACGGTCGAGCCGATCGTTCGCAGCCACAGACGGCGGCCGCGCGTGGCGATCTTCAGCTTGGCGAGCACGAACGAGTTCGCGAACTCGCCCGCGAGATAGGCCACGAACGAGGCGAGCACGATGCGGGGCGTGTGGCCGAGGATCTCGGCGTAAGCGGCATCGCCCGTCCAGAACGGCGCCGCAGGCAGCTGACCGCCGAGCCAGATCGCGAGGACCATCAGCGCGTTGCACGCGAAGCCCAGCCAGATCACGCGCCGCGCGGCGGCGTAGCCCCAGACTTCGGTGAGCACGTCGCCGACCACGTACGAGATCGGAAAGATCACGATGCCGGCCGTCAGCACCACGCCGCCGACGACGATGAGCTTGGCCGCGATCGTGTTCGCCGTGAGCAGACACGTGATGAACAGCGCCACGCAACCGACGAATCGCCAGCTCATGGCGTTCGATAATACACTGGCGCCGATGAGCCGAGCGGTGGTGCTCCTGAGCGGCGGGGTCGACTCCACGACCACGCTGGCCATCGCGCGGCAGCGCGGCTTTGAGACGTGCGCGCTCACGTTCCGCTATGGTCAGCGTCACGCCGTCGAGGTCGAGGCGGCGCGCCGCGTGGCGGCGGCGCTCGGCGCGGCGCGCCACGAGATCGTGGACATCGATCTCGCCACCTTCGGCGGCTCGGCGCTCACCGCCGACATCGACGTGCCGAAGGACCGGACCGCGGCGCAGATCGGCCACGGCATCCCGGTCACGTACGTGCCGGCGCGCAACACGATCTTCCTGTCGTATGCGCTCGCCTGGGCGGAAGTGCTCGGCGCGCAGGACATCTTCCTCGGCGTGAACGCGCTCGATTACTCGGGTTATCCGGACTGTCGACCTGAGTACATCGGCGCCTTCGAGCGCATGGCGAATCTCGCGACGAAGGCGTGCGTGGAGAACGGGCTGAAGCTCACGATCCACACCCCGCTGATCCATCTCACCAAGGCGGAGATCGTCGCCGAGGGCATCGCGCTCGGCGTGGACTTCTCGTTGACGGTGTCCTGCTACGACCCGACGCCCGAGGGCGCCGCGTGCGGCCGCTGCGATGCGTGCGCGCTGCGGCGCCGAGGCTTCGAGCAGGCCGGGCTCCCGGATCCGACGCGGTACCGCGCCGGCTGATCAGCCCGCCGAGAACTTCTGGCTGTTACCCATCGCCGGCCACACGTAGGCCTGCACGTTGGCCAGCGCCTGACGGATGTGGTTGCGATCGTGGTGCACCCATTCCGCGAGGAGATCGCGCACGCGCAGCGACCCCACATTGGGATGCTGGCCCTCACGGTCCAGCTCGGGATCGCGGAGCGCGCGCACGAGGGCGGCGCTCTCGCGCCGCAGCGCCGTCAGCTCGTCGAGCAGCGCGGCCATCGGGCGCGCGCAATCGTGACGTTCGCGCGCCACTTCGGTCTGATCCCACGCCGCGAGCGGCGGGCGGTCGGCGCCAAGAATGATGCGAATGCGTCCGGCGAAGCCGCGCCGCTCGGCCTCGATGAGATGGCCGACTACTTCCTTGGCGCACCATTCGCCTGTGGCCGGGTGCCACGCGAGCACCCGCTCGGGCAGCGCGCCGAGCTCGGCACGCAGCGTGGCCATCGCGGCCTCCAGACACGCCGCGACCTCGACCGGCGTCAGCGTCTGCGGCGTGCGCCCGCTCTCAGACATTGGTGACGATCGCCGACGGCTCGTCGTCGAGCGCGCGCCGCAGCGCACCGGCCAGCTCGGCATCGTGGTCGTGGCTCATCGCGAAGATGCGGCACTGCGCGACCTTGCCGGGCAGGTACTTCAAGATCTCGGTGAGCGGCTCCATCGACACCGTGCGCGTCGCGGAGTCGTACACGTAGATCTGCCGGTCGCCCATCTTCAGCGGGTTGAGCGGCCGCGGATCCTGCAGCGCCATGTCGATCTTGAAGGGAAAGTCGCGGAGGCGCGCCGGCAGAAAGCCGCGCACGCGGCGCTCGACGGTGTCCGCATCCAGAAAACCCTGGCCGCGCCGCGGCTCGAAGAGATCCAGCACGATCTCGTGGGACATCCGCCATTTCAGCTTGCGGTCGAGAACGTACCGCCACTCGGCACCCAGACGCCGACACGCCGCATCTTCGGCGTCGTGCCAGCGCCCGACTTCCTCGAGCAGCGTCCACTCCGTGAGGTGCAGATAGGGATGCAGGTCCTTTCCGAGATCGTGGGGAAACGCGATCTGCATCGTGTCGCGGAAGATTTCCTTCAGATGCAGGTCGATGCCGCGCGTCGTGCGGTGGTAGTAGACGTTCGTGTACATGTAGAAGCGCGCGTTCAGGAACATGATGAACGCTTGCAGGCCGCCGCGGTCGAGGGTGAGACCGTTCTCGGAAAAGAACGAGTAATAGATGATGCGCTCGATGTCGATCGGTCCGACGGCCACCCCGCACATGTAGGCGTCGCGCAGCACATAGTCCATGTTGTCGGCGGTGAACACGCCGGACAGCAGCGGCTTCAGGAACTTGAGCCACTTTGGATGCGCAGGCAGCGGCTCCGTGTACGCCTTGCCCATCAGGTAGCAGATCCACTCGGGGTCGATCGCTTCGTCCGCATTGAACGCGCCGCTCGGGCTGCGCCGCAGCGAGCGCAGCACGTCGCCCAGCTCCTCGCGGATGATCTTCTGTCCCACGAGCTCGTGCGTCAGGTTGTAGTCGATGAGGAAGTTGTCGTCGAAGAAGTGGCCGAAAGGACCGTGGCCGATGTCGTGCAGGAGACCGGCCATGCGGAGCAGCTCTTCGAGGAGCGCCGCCGACGGCGCCTCGCTGCCGAAGACGGCGCGCAGCGAGGGATAGAGCTGCTGCGCCAGGCGGCCCGAGAGGTGCATCGCGCCAAGCGAGTGCTGGAACCGGCTGTGCTCGGCGGCGGGAAAAACCCAGCGCGCCGACTGCAGCTGCGGAATGCGCCGCAGGCGCTGGGCCCACGGCGTGTCGATGACGTCCTGCTCCGTCGCCTCGCCGGGAATTCCGCCGGGTCGCGTATAGAGGATGTACTGGTGGATCGGGTCCGCGATCAGCCCGCGGCCCTCGTAGGTGTCGGCGGCGCCTTTCATGCCTGTGAGGGTACCGCGGTCAGCGCGATGTCGGGCGAAACAGCGTGTAGCGGTCCATCGAGCGCACGGAGATGACGCGCTCGGCGTCGCCGCGGCGGACCGCCACCTGGATCGTATCGCCGGCGCGACGCCGCCACAGCCGCTCGTAGAACTCCTCCTGGGTCGCGACGCGCACGCCGTCCACGCCGACGATGCGATCGCCCCGCTGGAAGCCGGCCGACCGCGCGGGGCCGGCGTCGTTGAAGCCGTCGACCACGACGCCGCGGCTGCCTGCCGTGGTGTTCAAACCCAGCCAGGGCCGCGGCCGGCGGCTCGTCACGCGGCCGACGGCGATCAGCTCGTCCTTCACCGGCGTGAAGGTCTCGAGCGGGATGGCGAGGTTCACGTGCGGCGCGTCACCGAGTCTCAGGGACACGATGCCCACGAGGCGCCCGTGGTCGTCGACCAGGGCGCTGCCGCCCCATGACGACATTGCCGGCGTCACGATGAACGCGCGGTCGAGCATGTATTCCCACGACGCGGAAAAGCGCCGCACCGCCTCGACCGTGCTCGCCGCGTGCACGAGCTCGTCGTCCTCGTCCATGCCGACGGTGCCGGTACGGGCGCCGGCAAGCAGATCACGGGAGTCGCCGAGGCTCGCCACGGGCCACGGTCCCGTGCCCTCGAGCTGCAGCACCGCGAGGCCCGATTCGAGATCCATGCCGGCGATCCGACCGCGCACGAGGCGGCCGTCCCGCAGCTGCACCTCGATGCTCTCGGCGTCGACGACGAGATAGGTCACCGTGACCGCGTAGCCGCGAGCGTCGAAGATGACCGCGCTGCCGGCGCGACGGGCGCCGAGCCGCTGGGACGACGGCGCCTCGGGACTCGCCTTCACGCGTATGCCGATCACGGCAGGCTCGATTCGCCGCACGTAGGAGGGCAGCGGCGAGACCGCATGCGGCGGCAGCCGCGGCGGGGCCGGACGTGTCACGGCGAGCGCCGGCCACGAGGCGAGCGCCAGTGCCGGGATCAGCAGCGCCGCGCCGACGATCGCCGTACCCAGCCGCCGCGTCATGCGACGGCGTCGATCATCGGTTAGCATACTGACGCTCATACCAGGCGCGGAACCCGCCGGACTTCAAGGGACGCCACCACGACTCGTGCTCGCGATACCAGCGCACGGTCGCTTCCAGTGCCGAGGCGAACGGATGCCGTGGCGCCCAGCCGAGCCGTCCGATCTTGCTCGAATCCACCGAGTAGCGGCGGTCGTGCCCAGGGCGGTCCGTCACCCGCCGGATGAGCGTGTCGGGCTTGCCGGTGAGCCGCAAGATCTCGCGCGTCAGGACTACGTTCTCCACCTCGTGGCCGCCGCCCACGTTGTACACCTCACCGTCACGTCCGCGGCGGAGCACGAGGTCGATCGCCGCGCAGTTGTCGAGCACGTACAGCCAGTCGCGCACGTTGCGGCCATCACCGTACAGCGGCAGCGGCTCGTCGTCGAGCGCGTTGGTGATGAAGAGCGGAACGACCTTCTCCGGATACTGATGCGGCCCGAAGTTGTTCGATGACCGCGTGATCACCACGGGGATGCGATGGGTGCGCCAGTACGACAGCGCGATCAAATCGCCGCCGGCCTTCGACGCCGAGTACGGATTCGAAGGGCGCAGGGGTTCGTCCTCCGTGGACGAGCCTTCCGCGACGCTGCCGTAGACCTCGTCGGTGCTGATGTGCAGCAGCCGCGGGATCCTGAGCTCGCGCACCGCCTCCAGCAGCGTGAACACGCCGAACACGTCGGTGCGCAGAAACGCATCGGGCTCGACGAGCGAGCGGTCGACGTGAGACTCCGCGGCGAAGTTGACGACGGCGTCGGCGCCGCGCAGGACGTCGCGCACGAGCGCCGCATCGCAGATGTCGCCCTGCACGAACGCGTAGCGAGGATCGCGCTCGACCTCGGCCAGGTTTGCGGGATTCCCCGCATACGTGAGCTTGTCGAGGTTGACGACGCGGTCGTCGGGGTACTCACGCAGGACGTGACGGATGAAATTGCTGCCGATGAACCCCGCGCCGCCCGTGACGACGAGCTTCATTGTAACGAGCGCCGCGAGGACGGCTTGGGCCGTGGGTGGGCTGGCCTGGATGCGGGGTGGCTCCGCTCAACGGCCCGCGGCCTGGATGCGGGGTGGCTCCGCTCGACGGCGACTGGCCTCATCCGCGAGTCACTTCCCAGACGCCGGCGCCGGCGTAGTCCCATGGCAACCGACCCTCGTCGCACGTCGCCGGCTCGGCCGAGAAGTGCAGGTCGGTGAAATAAATGATGCTGCCTCGACTCTCGCCGACGTTGCGGACGCCGTGCGCGACGCCGGGCGGGATGACGAGCAGCCGGGACGATCCGTTGCCGAGGACGATGCGCTGGCGCACACCCTCGGTGCGCGAGCCCGAACGCACGTCGAGCAGCACCACCAGCATGCGATCGGATGGCGGCACGAACCAAACGTCCGTCTGGCGCGCGTGCAGGTGGAACGCCTTGATGGTGCCCGGCGCCACTTCGCTGTAGTTCACCTGGCGCACGAGGAAATCGCCGAGGCCCGCTGCGCGTGCGTCGGTCAGGCGCGCCAGCTCGGTCATGGCGCCGCCGTCGTCGGCGTGCCGCGCGAGCTCGATCATGCGCACGCCCTCGATGGTGGGAGCGCCGCCATAGGCCTGCACCTGGAACGCGCGCTTGGCCTCGGGCGAGAATTCCATCCCTACACCGGCCGGGAGTCTAGCATCGTCGCCGCGTCACGCGTCGTCGACGAGGCGGCGCAGATAGTCGCCGTACGAGTTGTTTCGCATCGGCAACGCCAGACGGAGGACATCCTCCGCCGTGATGTACCCCATGCGGAACGCGATCTCCTCCACGCACGCGACCATCAGGCCCTGTCGCTCCTCGAGCGTCTGGATGAAGCTCGAGGCCTGCAACAGCGCCTCGTGCGTTCCCGTGTCGAGCCACGCGATGCCGCGGCCCAGGCGCTCGACGTGCAGCTCGCTCGTGCGGAGATAGGCGAGGTTAACGTCGGTGATCTCGAGCTCTCCGCGATTCGAGGGCTTGAGCGACGCAGCGATGTCGACCACGCGGTTGTCGTAGAAGTACAGACCGGTGACCGCCCAGGGCGAGCGGGGCTTGAGCGGCTTCTCCTCGAGGCCCACCGCGCGACCGCCGGCATCGAACTCCACGACGCCGTACCGTTGCGGGTCGCGCACCCAGTACGCGAACACCGTCGCGCCGCGCGCCCGTGCCGCCGCCCGCTGGATCGATTCGGTGAACCCGTGGCCATAAAAGACGTTGTCGCCGAGCGCGAGCGCGACCCGACCGTCGCCAATGAACTCGCTGCCGATCGAGAATGCCTGCGCGAGCCCGTCGGGGCTCGGCTGCACGGCGTAGTCGATGGTCAGCCCGAGGTGCCGACCGTCGCCGAGCAGCCGGCGAAACCCGTCCGAGTCTTGAGGGGTGCTGATGACGAGCACCTCGCGGATGCCGGCGAGCATCAACGTCGAGAGCGGGTAGTACACCATCGGCTTGTTGTAGATCGGCACGAGCTGCTTGCTGAGGGCCAGGGTGACGGGGTAGAGGCGCGTGCCCGAGCCGCCGGCGAGGATGATGCCTTTTGTGGTCGGACTCGCCATGAATCCTTGCGAGTATAGCAGGCGTCACATAGGAAATAGGGGTAACATCAGGCCGATGAAAACACTGAGGGAAATGCTCGCGGAGGCCCGACAGCTGGTGCCCGAAGAAGGGCCCGAGGACCTTCAGCGACGCCTCAAGTCCAACACGCCGCCCGTCGTCGTCGACGTGCGCGATCCGGACGAATACCGCGACGGCCATATCGAGGCGGCCACGAACATCAGCCGCGGCTTCCTCGAATTCCGGATCGGTGGCGCGGTCAGCGATCCCTCGACGCCGATCGTCCTCTACTGCCAGACGGGGCTGCGCTCGGTGCTCGCCGCCAAGCAGTTGAAGGAGCTCGGCTACCAGAACGTCATCAACCTCGGCGGTGGCTACCAGAAGTGGACGCAGAGCGGCCTGCCGGTGGTCAAAGACGTGGCGATGACGCCGGACCAGATCCAGCGCTACAGCCGCCACTTTCTGCTGCCTCAGGTGGGCGACAAGGGCCAGCGCAAGCTGCTGCGAAGCCGCGTCCTGCTGATCGGCGCCGGCGGGCTCGGCTCGCCGACCGCGCTGTACCTGGCCGCCGCGGGCGTCGGAACGCTCGGCCTCATGGACGGCGACGTCGTCGACATCACGAATCTGCAGCGGCAGGTGCTGCACACGACCGCCGACATCGGCAAGCCCAAGGTCGAGTCGGGCACGCGCACGCTGAAGGCGCTCAACCCCGACATCAACGTCATCCCGCTGCCGACCCGAATCACCGTCGACAACGTGATGGACGTTATCCGTGACTACGATCTCGTCGTCGACGGCTCGGACAACTTCGAGACGCGCTACCTCGTCAACGACGCGTGCTACCTCGGCGGCAAGACGAACGTCCACGGCTCGATCTTCCAATTCGAGGGCATGGCCACGGTCTTCGCGCCCAACGAGGGCCCGTGCTATCGCTGCCTCTACCCCTCGCCGCCACCTCCCGGGCTCGTGCCCAGCTGAAGCGAAGCTGGTGTCCTGGGCGTGCTCCCAGGAGTGGTTGGGCTGGTGCAGGCGACCGAAGCCGTGAAGCTGCTGCTCGGGATCGGCGAGCCGCTCATCGGACGGCTGCTGACCTACGATGCGCTCGGTATGCGTTTTCGTGAGGTGCGGTTGCGCCGCGATCCGAATTGTCCGCTCTGCGGCACGTCGCCGAAGATCACCGATCTCTCGATCCATCGCACGGGCGGCGACGCGTGCGCGGCGCCGAACGGACATCCCGCGACAGCAGACGCCGCTGCACCCACGCGCGCGGGAGGATAAGCCGAGAGCTCCCGCGCGCGACGTCGACATCGCGCGCGGGGCCCGCCGGCACCGTCGTTCTACTGGCGATCGAGGACGAGCAGGAACGACGGAGAGTTGTCGATGCGGCCGTACATGCGGTCGCCCTTGCGGGTGAAGCGCACGAGCACCGCGGGGCCGTTTTCATAGCGGGCGAGCACCTCACCGCCGCGCGTCACCCGGATGTTCATCGGAGTGCCGAGCGCTCCGAGATGCCGGACGATTTCGGGGACGCCGACGGCAGCCACCGTGTCACCGAGCTTCATGTGGCCCGTGCCCTTGCTGCCGTCCTGGACGAACACCATCTCGGCGTCGCTCTCACGCCGGTCGCCCCAGACACCGTTCGCCATCCAGGTACCGCGCCAGCGGCCGGTGATTTCGGCCAGCTCACGCTCGGTGGCCCGGTCGTCGCGCTCCGGGGTTCGTGCAGCCACGCGCCTCGACGACGACTTCGGGGACGGCATGGGAACATCGCCCGGCGCGCGCTGGTCCATCGGCGTCGGCGCCGAGGCGGAGACGATCGTCGCCTTCTCGCGTGTCGGCACGACCTGGCCCCACCACTGCTCGCGCTCCGCGGCCTGGGTATCGGAGTCGCTGATGCTCGCCGCGGTCTTGTGGCTCTTCATCGAGAAGGCCAGGTGGTGATTGGAGGCGAAATGGGCCGGGTGATCGGACCAGTCCCGGAGCGCCGTCATGCGCCACTCCCGGACGCTCGCGCATCCCGACATCGAGAACATCACGGCGGACAACAGGAGCAGCCACCACTGCAGACGTTCCATCAGGCCGTCCCCCCAGCCATCGAACCCGGCCCGAGATGAGCCGTGCTGCGCCACGAGTGCAAGCGCAGGACCACGGCTCGACGACGTAGGAATTCGCAGAGTTGGCCGCGGCAACGGCAGGCCACGTGCCGGTCTGGCCGGGTCCGAACGGCCCAAGTGTCTCGTGGCCCACGGTGATACGCTGCGCCGCATGGCCCGCTCGCTCGGCGCCCGCCTGTCCCCGGCGCTCCTCGAGCGCCTCTCGCAGCGAGATCTCGAGAGGCGGCTCGGTGTCGCGCTCCCACTGGTCACCGTGGACGGCGAGGGCCGACCTCACCCGATGCTGCTGAGTTACCTGGAGGTGCGCGCGTACGACGCCGGCACGCTCGGCCTGGTCATCCAGGCGCGCTCCACCAGTGCGCGGAACCTCGCCGAGCGTGGCGCGGGAACGCTGCTGATCCTCGAGCCCGACGCAGTCGTGTACGTCAAGACGCGCGTCGTCGATGGCCCGCTCGACGTGTCCGGCCTCGATGCTCTCGGGTATTTCCTGCTCGCGGTAGAGGACGTCCTGGAAGACGCGGCCGCGGAGTGGGAAGGGGCGCTGCGCATCACGGGAGCGGTGACATACGCGCCGGCGCCGGTGTTGGAGGCAGCGTGGGCGCGCGCGACGCTCGCCGCACTGGCAGCGCCGCGCGCCCGCGCCTGAGCTACTTGTCCTTCGGAGACTCCTTCGGCGACTCCTTGGGCGTGTCCTTGTCCGTCGGTTTCGGGGCGATCGGGGCGACGTCCCGGGCCTCGCGCTCCTTGTAGAGTCCGATCGTCACCTCGACCTCAGTCTCGCGCCCCTCACGCAGCAGCACCAGGCGCACCCGTTTGCCGACCGGCGTGGAGGAAACGACGCGCTGCAGATCGCGAGGCCCCTCGAGCGGCGTGCCATCGACGGCGACCAGCACGTCGTCCGCCTTCACGCCGCCCATGGCGGCGGGCTCGCCCGGCATCACGCCGCGTACGAGCACGCCGCGCGCCTCGCGCAGCTTGAGACGCGGCACGTCCTCGTCCGTCACCTCGGCGATCGAGACGCCGAGCCAGCCCCATTCGACCTTGCCCTTGGAGGCCAGCTGCGGAACCAGCAGCTTGACGAGATTCGAGGGAATCGCAAAGCCAATCGAGCCGTTGCGCGCGGCCATGCTATTGACGCCGATCACCTGTCCGGCCATGTTCACCAGCGGGCCGCCCGAGTTGCCCGGGTTGATGGCGGCATCCGTCTGGATAAAGTCGAAGCCGGGCGCGGCCACGGTGAGGGGCGCGCCCTTGCGGCTCACGATGCCGAACGACACCGACTGCTCGAGCCCGAACGGGTGGCCGAGCGCCAGCACGAATTCGCCGACGCGCATGCGGTTGGAGTCGCCGAGCGGCAGCACCGGCAACCCGGTGGCGTCGATGCGGACGAGCGCCAGATCGACGCGGCTGTCGAGCCCCACCGTGCGTCCATTGAAGCGGCGACCGTCGGCCAGGCGCACCTGAATCCATTCGGCCTGCTCCACCACGTGGGCATTGGTCACGATCAGGCCGTTCGATTCGATCACGAACCCGGAGCCGGTCGACCGTCGCGGCTCACCCGGTGTGTCGTCTTCCTTCGCCGCCGGCCCGCCGCGGCGAACGCGGACGTGCACGAGCGCCGGCTTCAGGCGATCGGACAGATCGGCGAGGAGGTCATTGAACCGCGTCAGCTCCGGCGCGGCCGCCGAGGTCGGAGTTTCCTGCCAGAGTTTCGTCGAGTCCGCGCTCGTCGGACGCGCGCAACCAACCGGTAAGGAGACAAGGAGCACCAGGGCGAGGGCGGCGCGGACGCGTGCGGCCATGGACGGCAACCTCCTTGTGTCGCGTCCTTGCAGTATAGCGCGGCTAGCGACTCGCCTCGCGCAGCAGGTGGCCGAGCTCCGGAATGAGCAGGCGTTCGAGGGCCAACCGGCACGCATTCGGTGATCCGGGCAGCGAGGCGACGATGCGGCGCGCGTGCAGTCCCATCTGGGCGCGGCTAAGCATCGCCGCCGCGCCGATCTCCTGGAACGACAGCATGCGGAAGAGCTCACCAAAGCCCGGCAACCGCTTGTCGAGCAGCGCTTCGACCGCCTCGAACGTCGAGTCGCGCGAGGTGATGCCGGTGCCGCCGGTGAGCACGACGGCCTGAACGTCGTCGCGCGCGCAGGCGTCGCGCACGATACGCGCGACCTCCGCGGGCTCGTCACGCACAATGCGCGAGTCGACCACGCGGTGGCCGGCCGCCGTCAGAAGCTCGCGGATCAGCTTGCCGCTCGTGTCCGTCTCCGCCGTCTTCGTGTCGGAGACCGTGAGCACGAAACAGCCGACGGTCTTCGGCGCGGTCGCCTTGTGCTCGCGGGGGGTGGCGTCGGACGCGCTCACGCGTACGCTCGATCCAGGATCTCGACGATGTGCAGCACCTCCACGGGCGATCCGGCCTCGCGCAATCCCTGCTGGATCTGCAGGATGCAGCCGGGGTTCGCCGTCACCACCGCCGTCGCGCCGGTGGCGAGCACGTGACGCACCTTACGACGGAGGAGCCGCCCGGCCATCTCGGGCTCGGTGAGGTTGTAGATGCCCGCGGATCCGCAGCACCAATCGGATTCCGCCAGGTCCACGACGCGCAGCCCGGGGATCTGCGCGAGCAGCGCGCGCGGCGCGCTGCGGATTTTCTGGCCGTGCACGACGTGACACGGATCGTGATACGTCACGGTCATCGGCACCGGCCGCAATGGGCCCGAGAGCGGCGCGCCGGCGAGGAACTCGCTGATGTCGCGCACGCCGGCGGAAAAGCGGCGCGCGCGCTCCGCCCACGCGGCGTCGGCGGCGAGGAGCGTCCCATAGGCCTTCATGTGAGCGCCGCATCCGGACGTGTTCACGACGACGGCGTCGACGCGCTCGGCCTCGAACGTCTCGATCGTGCGACGGGCCATCTCGAGCGCGCGCTCGTGGTCACCGCCGTGGGCGTTGAGCGCCCCGCAGCAGCCCTGCCCGCGTGGCGCCACCACGTCCCAGCCGTTCTTGGCGAGCACGCGCGCCGTCGCGCGATTGTGCGCGCCGAAGACCACCGATTGCACACACCCGGTCAGCATCGCGACGCGCCCGCGGCGCGCGCCGTCGGCCGGTGTGAGCGGCGGCAATGGCGCACGGGCGGCGGCATCCGGCAGTCGCGGTAGCAGCGCTTCCCACGCCGCGAGCGTGCCCGGCAACAACCGCACGATGCCGCTCTTGCGGAGCAGTGTCTCCAGTCCGCTCGCCTGATACGCGCGCAGTCCAGCGGCGGCCAGCGCGAGCCAGCGCGGGTGGCCGAGCAGGAGGCCGAAATTCGCCCACCGGAACGTGCGCCGCAGCCAACCGCCCGGGCGCTGCCGCTCGATCTCCGCCTTCGCCGCTTCGATGAGCCGACCGTACGGCACACCGGCCGGACACACCGTCTCGCACGCGCGGCAGTCCAGGCACAGCGAGAGATGCCGCACCGTCGAGTCCGAGAGGCCGATGCGTCCCTCCGCCAGCGACTTGACCAGAAAGATTCGCCCTCGCGGCGAGTCCATCTCAGTGCCGAGCTCGGAGAACGTCGGGCAGTAAGCCAGACACAGACCGCAGTGCACGCATTGATTCACGCCCTCGACGCTGAGCCCATGCAGCGTCAGCGGCCCGGGTGCGGACGACGTCGTCTGCGCCATCGGTCAGATGCCCGCCACGAAGCGACCGGGATTGAGCACGTTCTTGGGGTCGAGCTGCGCCTTGATCCGCTGCATCAGTCGCCCGGCCGGGCCGGCGTCGTCCCAGACCGGCAGCGCCGCTTTCACGGGCAACGGCGCCCATGCGAGCGAGGCGTGACCGCCGCCCGCGTGCGCGGCCGCGCGCCACTCCTCGAGCACGGCCGCCAGCGGCGCCGGATCCGGCCGCGAGCTCTCCGCGCGCAACGTCGCCGTGACGTGGCCGACGCCGGCGTGCGCGCACCACGCGCTGGCGAGCCCGCGTCTGCGCGCGGCCTCGGCTCCCTGCTCAACCGTTTCGACGACGGCGCCGGGCAGCACGCTGAGGGTCATGATGGCCGCCGGGGCATCGAACGCGTCACGCGCCGCCGACGCCAGGCGCAGCCAGGTTGCCGGCGAAAGCGCCGCCGGCTTGGCGCCGCCGCATGCGCCGACCACGCCGGCCAGCTGTGCGACCTGCCAGTCCACCTGCTCACCAAGACCGTCAAAGCCGATGACGAGCGTCGCCGCGCTCGATGGCAGCCCAAGCGCTGCGCCGGATGCGGCATCGAGCAGGTCCACGGCATTCGGGATCAGGTCGCTGCTCAGCACGGCGCGCAGCGCAGTGCCGGCATCGTTGAGGCGGTCGAACGCGACGGCGACGAGCCGCTCCTCGTCGGGCGTCGGTCGCAGCTTCACGGTGGCCTCCACGATGACGCCGAGGGTGCCGAACGAGCCGATGAACAGCTTCGGCAGATCGTAGCCCGCGACGTTCTTCACGACTTTGCCGCCGCCGCGCACGACGGCGCCGTCCGCCGTGACCACGGTGACGCCGATGAGCAGATCGCGCGCGGTCCCGTAGAGATGGCGTCGCGGCCCCGAGGCGTTCGCGGCCAGGACGCCGCCCAGCGTGGCGCACTCGGCATCGGGAGGATCGAGCGACAGCCACTGCCCGCGCGCGCGTAGCGCGCTCTGGAGCGCTGCCAGCGTCATTCCCGCCTGGGCGGTCACCGTGAGATCTCCCGGCTCGTGCTCGACCAACGCGCCCAGCCGCGTGAGAACCAACACGAGTCCGGCTGCCGTCGGCGGCACACCGACGCCGATGGCGCTGCCGCCACCCCAGGGCACCACGGGAACGGCGGTTTCTGCCGCGTGAGCCACCACCGCCGCGACCTCGTCGACGGTGCCCGGAAACACCGCGGCCTCCGGCGTGCGTCCCTCGATGGCGAACGGCGACAGCTCGACCCCTGTGAGGACGTGAGCGGGACCGACGATGCCGCGCAGCTTGTCGACCAGCGCCACGATGCGGCCGGCGCTAGAAGCGCTGCGCCAGGCCCTGCGTCTCGATGGCGTGCGGGCGATACGCCACGGGCCCCGTCTCGACACACGACTTCCGCGTCGGGAACACCTTGCCGGGGTTGCAGAGACCGCGGGGGTTGAACGCGTCCTTGAGCCGCTGCATCAGCGCGAGATCCGCGGCGGAGAAGATGAACGGCATGAAGTCGGCCTTCTCGAGGCCGATACCGTGCTCACCCGAGATCGAGCCACCGACTTCTGCGCAGACCTTCATGATCTCGGCGCCCGCCGCGACGACGCGCGCCTCTTCGCCGGGCTTGCGCGGATCGTAGAGGATGTTCGGATGCAGGTTGCCGTCGCCCGCGTGGAACACGTTGCCGACACGCAGCCCATGCGCGGCGACGATCTCGTTCACGCGGCTGACCACGTACGGCAGCCTGGTGCGAGGAATGACGCCATCCATCACCATATAGGCCGGCGACACGCGCCCGTAGGCGCCGAACGCGGACTTGCGGCCCTTCCACAGCAGCTGACGCTCCGCCTCGTCGGCCGCCGTGCGGACCTCGCGCGCGCCGGCTTCGCGGCACGCGGCCACGATGCGCTCGGCCTGTGCGGGCATGCCGACCGCGAGACCATCCAGCTCGATCAGCAGCGCCGCCGCCGCGTCACGCGGGTAGCCGCAGGCGAACGCGTCCTCCACGGCCTGGATCGTGAGCTGATCGATCATCTCGACGGCCGCGGGCACGAGCCCGCGCGCGATGATCGCCGACACCGCCACCGATGCCTGCTCGATCCGATCGAACACCGCGAGCACGGTCTTCACCGCCTGCGGCTTCTTCAGAATCCGCACGACGATCTTGGTGGCGATGCCGAACGTGCCTTCGGAGCCGACGAACACGCCGGGCAGGTCGTAGCCGAGCGCGTCCCGCGTCTTGCCGCCGAGCCACACGATCTCGCCGTCGGGCATCACGACCTCGAGGCCGAGAACGTGGTTGACGGTGACGCCGTACTTCAGCGTGTGCGGTCCGCCCGAGTTCGTCGCGATATTGCCGCCAATCGTGCACGCCTGCTGACTCGACGGATCGGGCGCGTAATAGAACCCGCGCGCTCCGACGGCCCACGACAAGTGCAGATTTACGAGACCGGGCTCCACGACGGCGATCTGGTTGTCGTAGTCGACTTCGAGCACACGATTCATCCGCATGAGCGAGATGACGAGCCCGCCCTCGGCCGGCAGGCATCCACCGGCGAGGCCTGTGCCCGCGCCGCGCGCCACGAACGCGATGCCCTCGCGATTCGCCAGCCGGACCACCGCCGCCACCTGCTCGGCCGACGTCGGGAACACGATGAAGTCCGCGAGCGCGCGGAACAGCGTGAGCCCGTCCGACTCGTACACCAGCAGCTCGTCGGGCTCGGACAGGACGCCGCCGGACCCGACGACGGTCTCGAGCTCGCGACGCAGCGCCGACTTGCGGCTCGCGGTGAGGATGGCCATGGCTGGCCTGAGTATACCGCCGCCGCGTCAAGCGGCCCGGGCGGCCAGGACGGGCGGGATGCGCTTGAGATCGGCCGTGAAGCGGTCCATTTCGGCGTGACGCGCGGCCTCATCGGGCGCGCGCAGGATCGCCGACGGATGCACGGTGGCCATCACGTGCGGCGCCCACCGCGCCGGAATCCACTGGCCGCGCTGCTTCGTGACCCGGAACTTTCCTCCGAGCAGCGCCTGCGCCGCCGTGGCGCCGAGGCACACGACGACGGCCGGCTTGATGATGTCGAGCTCGGCTTCGAGCCACGGAAGGCACGCGCCGATCTCCATCTGATTGGGCTTGGCGTGGATGCGGCGCTTGCCTTTGGGCTCCCACTTGAAGTGCTTCACCACGTTGCTGACGTAGACGTCGCCGCGCGCGATACCCGCCGCCTCGAGCGCGCGGTCGAGGATGCGGCCCGCCGGGCCCACGAACGGCTTGCCCGCGAGGTCCTCGTCGTTGCCGGGCTGCTCGCCAACGAAGACGACCCGCGCGCGGCGGGGCCCTTCGCCGAACACGGTTTGCGTTCCGCGGGCCCACAGGGAACAGCCGCGGCAGCCCGCCGCGGCCTCGCGCAGCGCAGCCAGCGTGCGACGCTCCGGCAGAAAGTCGGCGGCCGAGCCCGTCGCCGGCGCGCGGCTCACGCGGCGCTCCACGACAAACGCCAGAGATCCGGCGGCGAGCGACGGCCCGCGGCGCGGCGCGCGGCCGCCAGGCTCGCCGCCGCCGCGGCGAGCCGCTCCGTCACTCTCGCAGCCAGGCCGACGACGCGTGCCAGGGGCAGCTCCGCCTCGAGCACGGCCAACATCAAGTCGTCGAAATGCACCGCGTGAAAGTGGACCGACGCGTACGGATTGTCGCAGGCGAGCGCTTCGAGCACCGCGCGCACGTCACCGCGCCGCGCCTCGAGCGCGAGCGCCACCCACTGCCGCGCGTCGGGAAGCAGCGGCAGCGCGCGCATGACGGCGGCCCGCTGACGCGTGTCGCCGCCACGCCGCCGCCGCGCGATGAACGTCTCGACCCCAGCCGGCGCGCGCTCCGCCACGAGCAGCAGCACCGCCACGCGCACGGCGTCGTCGACGCACCACGACTCGAGTGACCAGTCGACGCCCCAGCGTGCGAGCGCCGCCGCTTCGTCCGCGTCGAGCGCCAGGCGCCGCGCGCCGACGCGGCGGCTCGCTTCGGCAAAGACGTTCTCCAGCGCGTCGACGTCGATGGCGTGAGCGGTCTCGCGCAGCCAGGCGGTGCACGTAGGCGCGCGCCGCTCGACGATGTCGAGGAGCTGCACGGCCAGTGACGTGGACGGGGCGGTCAACATGGCTAAGGCCTTCGCCGACTCGCTCGAGGTGAACAGCAAGGCGAATGCCGCCCAGTCACAGAGCCAGCAGCGTTCGGGCGGCGGCCACGATGGCCGCGCTGTCGATCCCGTAATGTCGGTACAGGTCTGCACGCGCGCCGGACTGGCCGAAATCGTCCACGCCGAGCGCCTGCTGGGGCACGCCAAGGGCGCCGCCAATGAATGCCAGCGCGTGCGAGTGGCCATCCTGGACGGACACGGCCGGCACGTCCTCCTCGTCGGCGCCCACCAGCGTTTCGAGCCACGGCCGCGGCGCGCGCAGCCCGCGGTGCAGCCGGTCAGGACTCGTGACGACGAAGACATTGGCGAACGCGCCACGCTCGGCCAGCGCCTTCGCCGCCTCGAGCGCCTCGCCCACCATCACGCCAGCAGCGAAGATATGCACCGCCCGCTCGGACACGTAGCCCGCGTCGTGCCGGGCATCGCGGAGGCGATAGCCGCCGCGGAGCACGGCGTCCCGATATGCCTCGGATGGCGCCGGCGCGAGCCGTTGATCGATCGCGCGCGTCGTCAGGCGGAGATAGAGGCTCTCGCCTTCGCGCGCGGCGATCGCCGCAAGCCCGTCGAGCAGAATCCACTCCACCTCGCGGGCGAAGGCCGGCTCGAAATACGCAATCCCGGGCAGCGCGATGCCGATGCCCGGCGTGATGATGGACTGGTGCGCGCCGCCCTCCGGCGACAGGGTGATCCCCGACGGTGTCGCCGCCACGACGAAGCGCCCGCCGGCGTAGAGCGCGTGATAGAGCGCATCGAGGCCACGCGACACGAACGGATCGTAGAGGGTGCCGATCGGCAGCAGCGTCGTCCCGGACAGCTCGGTGGCGAGACCGAGGGCGCCGAGCACCAGGAACAAGTTGTGTTCGGCGATGCCGAGCTCGATGTGCTGCCCGGCCGGAGATTCCCGCCATGTCATCGCCTGTGGCGCATCTGCAAACGGGTCGGGCCGCGCCTGCGTCGCATAGATGCCCTTGCGATTGATCCATCCGGCGAGGTGCGTCGTCACCGCAACGTCGGCCGAGACGGTCACGATCGCGTCCGCCTCTGGGCGGCGCGACAGCGCGCCGAGCACGCGGCCGAACGCCTCTTGGGTCGACATGCTGCCCTCGTACGTCTCGTCGAGTGTGCGAGGGACCACGGGCGCGGGCGTGCGTGCAGGCGCGCTCCACAGCGGCGACAGCCGCCGAACGTACGCGGCCTCTTCGCTCGTCGGCGGCAAGCCCGCCCATTCCCCGCCAGGCGCGATCCCGAACGCCTCACGCAGCTCGGCGATCTGCGCCGCGCTCGTCACCATCGTGTGGTTGAGCGGATCCGCCGCGAACGGCAGTCCCCAGCCCTTGATCGTGTGCGCGAGGATCACCGCCGGTCGTCCACGCTCGCGCTCCGCCTCGTCCAGCGCTTCGAGGATCGACAGCAGATCGTGACCACCGAGGTCGGCGACGAGGGACGGCAAGGCGTCGTCGGCGAAGTCGGCCAGAGCCCGATCGACGTCGCGATCGAGCGCGCCGTCGACGGCCGTCACGAGCGCCTTACGCACGGCACCGGCAGGCAGACGCAGCAGGCGATGGTAGTCGCGGCTCGGCATCGTTTCGAGTCGGCGGCGCAGCTGCTCACCGCCCGCGCGACCGAACGCGCCTTCCAGCCGCCTGCCCCACCGCAGCTCGCGCACGCGCCAGCCGTGCGCGCGAAAAAGCTCGGCGAGCTGGCGTGTCCGGCCGTCGGGCACGATACGATCGAGGCTCTGTCGATTGACGTCCACAATCCAGAGCACGTCGCCGAGGCGCGCGAGCGGCTCTTCCGCCAGCGCCTCCCACACGTTGCCCTCATCGAGCTCCGCGTCGCCGACCATCGCGATGAAACGGTCGGGCGTGCGGGCACCGCCATGATCGACGACATAGCGTGTGGCGAGCGCGCCGAACGTCGCCATCACCGCGCCGAGTCCCATCGAGCCGGTCGACAGATCGATGACGTCGGGATTCTTGCGACGGCTCGGATACGCCTGCAGTCCGCCGAACTCGCGCAGCGTCGGCAGACGCGCGCCGTCGAGGCGGCCACGCAAGAACTGGATCGCGTAGAACGCCGGTGAGGCGTGCGCCTTGGTCGCCACCACATCGCCGGGCCGCAGCGCCTTGAAATAGAGCGCGGTGAGAAGACTGACCATCGAGGCCGACGAGGCCTGGTGTCCGCCCACCTTCAGCCCGTCCGCGCTCGGCCGCGCGTTCGCGTGGTGCACCATCCACGTCGACAACCACAGCACGCGACGCTGGATCCGTTCGAGAATCTCGAGCTCGGCGAGACGGGGGGACCGCTCCATGGGGCCCCAGTATATTCAGATCACGCGAGGCGCCATTTCGGGCGTGGACGCGCCGGGGGCCGGCGCTTCGACGGCGCGCGTCACCATCACGGTTTATCGGAAGCGGCTCTTTGCGAGGCGTCGTGTAGAGCCACGCAGTTATTAGCCGATTCTGCGCTTCGCCGCACCGCGCCACGACCGCCGCTGGGCAGTTTCCGAGCGATTGGCCATATTCTTGGCAGGATCGGTTCGGCTAGTATGGCTGTAGCGATGGACACGATCCTGGTCATCGACGACGAGCGAAACATCCGCACGCTGGTCTCGCGAGTCCTCGTCCAGGACGACGTCGAGGTGCATACCGCCGGGACCGGCAAAGAAGGACTCGAGCTCGCGGAAGAGCTTTCTCCCGACGTGTCGCTCGTCGATCTCCGGCTGCCCGACATGGACGGCATCCAGGTCGTACGCGAGCTGAAGGCCAAGCATCCCGACAGCGCCGTCATCATGATCACCGCCTTCGGACACATCGAGAGCGCGGTGGCCGCGATCAAAACGGGAGCCACCGACTATCTCGAGAAGCCGTTCCAGCACCTGGAGAAGCTGCGGATTTCCGTGAGCCGCGCGCTCGACGAGGTCAAGGCGCGCCGCGAGATCACGCGGCTGACCAAGCGCGAGGAAGGCAAGTACAAGACCGATCAGCTCATCGGTGAGTCCGATTCGACGCGGCGTCTCCGCGAGATCATCGGGCAGCTCGCGCGGAGCGAGGCGCACACGATCCTCATTCACGGCGAGAGCGGCACCGGCAAGGAGCTCGTGGCCAAGGGTCTGCACTACGAGAGCTCGCGCCGCAACTTTCCGTTCATGGAGGTCAACTGCGCCGCGATCACCGAGACGCTCTTCGAGAGCGAGCTGTTTGGGCATGAAAAGGGCGCGTTCACCGATGCGCGCGCGACGAAGAAGGGGCTCATGGAGCTCGCCGACCGCGGCACGCTGTTCCTCGACGAGGTCGGCGAGATGGCGCCGAACAGTCAGGCCAAGCTGCTGCGCTGCCTTCAGGAACGCATGTTCAAGCGCGTCGGCGGTACGCGTGACATCAAAGTCGACGTGCGTGTCATCGCCGCGACGAACCGCTCCCTCGAGACGATGGTGAAAGAGGGCAAGTTTCGTGAGGACCTCTTCTACCGGCTGAACGTCATCCCGATCACCATTCCGCCGCTCCGCGAGCGGACCGAGGACATCCTGCCGCTGGCGCGGCATTTCCTCGCGGAGGCCAATCGCACGTTCCACAAGACCATCCGTCGATTCGCGCCGGAGACGGAAGTTTTGCTCCTCGGCTACGCGTGGCCGGGCAACGTGCGCGAGCTGCGCAATCTCGTCGAGCGGATGGTCATCCTCTCGACCGGTGAGTCGATCGACGCGCACCACCTGCCGCCGCAGTTCTCGCAGCTTCCAGAGGGCCGCCTGGCCGACGAGACCGTGCCGACGGCCCGGACGCTGGCGGCCATCGAGCGGGCCTACATCGTCAAGGTCATGCAGCAGGTGAAGGGCAACAAGAGCGAGGCCGCCAAGATCCTCGGTATCACCCGCCAGACCCTGCGCAAGAAGCTCAGCGAAGCGTAATTTTCGGCCTTTACGACCCTGGTCAGCCATTGTCCAGGGGCCGGCTTGCCATCCGGTCCCACCGGGCAGAAATCATCCGGACGGGCATCCTGCCGACACCGAGCCAGACCGTGTTCATCGTTATTTCTCAGCGGTTTAACTAGTCGATTTAAGCTTTGGTACCCGCTTTGCTCAATCCCTCCGCGACGAGCAAATCCAGCACGGGGGAGCGGGCGATGAGATTGGTCGTCAGGAAGCTGGAAATCCCAGATCTCGGGCAGCTGCAGTCGCTGGTCATCGAGCACCTCGATGGCATCGAGCCGGGGCTGACGGTGCTCGACTCTCGCCTGCTCCTGGGCCACGCCACCGTCGACATCGTCGCTCTGGACGCCGATGGCGCGCTCGTCCTCGTGACGGCCGGTTTCGCGGCCGACGAAGAGATGCTGCTGAAGGCCGTCGAAGCGTACTCGTGGTGCCTCGAGTACCCCGACGCGATTCGCCGGCTGTATCCGTCGGTCGAAGTATCCGCCGCCCGCCCGCCGCGACTCATGTTCGTCGTGGAGCGGATGCCGGATGCCTTTCACCGCAAGATCAAGCAGCTCGGCTTCTCCGAAGTCGACTGCGTGGAGTTCCGCCACCTCGACGTCAGCGGTACGCCGGCCGCCTACTTCGACACGATCGCGCGGCTGCGCCGCGGAACGACGCTCGCCGAGTTCCAGCCGGCGCCGATCGCTCGCCTCGTGTCCGAGCCGCTCATGCGGCGTGCACCCGAGCCGATGATCGCCGAGCGCCCGGTGGACAAGCCGGACCACAACGACAAGGTCGTTCCGCTGGTCACCGGCCCGAGCAGCACGCGCGGCACCAGCGTGCGGCTGCAGAAGATGCTGAACAGCAATGGTCAGGGCCACGGCGTCGCCCCCGTGATCGACCTCGCCGCACGGAGCGCAGCCTCGGCACCCCGTGTCGCGCCAGCTGCGCCCGTGCTCGAAATCGCCGCGCCTGCCGTCGAGGCTGTCGCGATCGAAACCCTCAGCCTGGAGATCGACGCGCCCGCCGCCGAGATCGAGATGCCGGAAATCGAGCTGCCGCAGATGCCGCAGATCGACGCCGACACGATGGTCGTCGAGGACGAGCTGGCCGAGGCTGTCATCGAAGCCGGTCGCCTCGAGGCTGCGGCCGCGGAGGAGCTGCGGCTCGAAATCGCCGAGCCGATCGCCGACGTCCCGACCATGGAAATCGCCGAGCCGATCGCTGACGCCCCCATCGTCGAAGCCGCCGCGCCGATCACGGAGCCGATCGCCGAAGCGGCCGCGCCGGAGCTACTGAATCCCACGCCGGAGCCCGAGGCGCCGGTCGCAATCGCGGAGCCCGTCGCCCGCGTGACGCTGCGCGAAGCGATTGCAGCTCCCGCGCCGGTCGTGGCGCCGACTCCCGTACCGCAGGCCGCCGAGCCGCGCGTGTCGTTTGCGGAGATCGCGAAGGAGCTGCTTGGCGGCACTAAATCGCCCGCGGCCGCGCCCATCGAGAAGAAGACCGCGCCGGTCGGTGTGTCGCGTACCGAGAAGCGCGCTCCGGTGGTCGAGAAGCCCGCGGTCGCCGAGAAGCCTGCACCGGTTGCCGCAAAGCCTGTGGCCGTCGCCGAGAAGCCTGCACCGGTCGCCGCAAAGCCTGTGGCCGTCGCCGAGAAGCCCGCACCGGTCGTAGAGAAGCCGGCGCCCGTCGTCGCCGCACCCGCGAAGCCCGTGTTCAGCGCGCCGAAGCCCGCGACGCCCGCGGCAAAGCCGGCCACGACCTCGATCAAGCCGGCGGCGCCGATCAGCAATCCGGTTGCGCCCGCGGCAAAGCCCATCGCGCCGGTGGCGAAGCCGGCCGTCGCAGCTCCCAAGGCTCCGTCCGCGGCGAAGCCCGCGACCGCAGCACCGTCAGCGACGGCGCCAACGCCTGAGGCGGCACCCGCGGCAGTCGAGCCGCCGGCGCAGAGCCTGCCCCAGGAGTTCGAAGGCCTCAAGTTCCCGAACGACGGCGTACTCACGCGCCAGTGGATGGAGTTCCTGAACCAGATGGCCTCGAGCAAATGAGCCAGGGAAAGGACACCATGACCACCGCCACCCCGCTCCGCGTGCTGGCCGTCGACGATAACTCGTCGCTGCTGCGCTTCCTGGTCTCCGCGTTCACGGCGAGCGGCTGCGCGGTCACCTCGGCGCCGACGGCCGAGGAGGCGCTCGATAGGATCGAGGCGGACGCGTTCGACCTCGTCGTCTCCGACATCAAGATGCCAGGGCTCAGCGGCCTGGACCTGCTGCGGGCCGTGAAGGCCAAGCAGCCCGCGACGCCGGTCGTGCTCATCACCGGCGCGCCCTCGGTGAACTCGGCGGTCTTCGGCCTCCGTCACGGTGCCTACGACTACTTGCCGAAGCCCTTCTCGATCAAGGAAGTCCAGGGACTCGTCGAGCGGGTGCGCGCGGACCGTGCGAAATGGAACGGCCAGACGCCGCTGCCATCGGGCCTCGCGGAGGAGCTGCACCGCCGCGAAGCCGGGGTCGAGCTGCTCCTGCGCGTCGGCGACCTCGCGCTGCAGGGCCTCGAGCCGCAGGCGTTCCTCGAGCAGACGCTGCGACTGGCCACCGAGAGCCTGAAGAACGACGGCGGGCTCCTGCTGCTTCGTGACGAGCACGGCCACTTCACCTCCGCCCAGATCGGCGCGCCCGCCGTCGTCAGCGAGCTGCTCGGCCTGCTTCAGCTGGGCTTCGATCGCGTCGTCAGCACGGGCGGACACGAGGTCGTCGCGCTGACGCGCCCGGGCCACCGGCTCGACGTGGTGGCGGCCGCGATTCCCGGCGTCGATCGCTGCATCGGCGTCGTGTGCCTGGCACGTCTGTCGGTGAACGGCGGCTTCCTCCCCGACGAGCGCAACATGCTGTTGGGGTTCGCTCAGACGACGTCGGTCGCGCTCCAGAAGCTCGTGCTCCGCGAGAATCTCGAGCGGCATCTGGTCGACACGATCACGGCCTTCGTCAACGCCATCGAGTCCAAGGACCCGTACCTGAAGGGCCACTCGGCGCGCGTGGCGCTGCACGCGACCGAGATCGCCAACGTGATGGGTCTGGACGATGACACCATCCAAGTCGTGAGCCGCGGCGCAATGCTGCACGACTTGGGTAAACTCTCGATCATGGATACGATCCTCCGAAAGCCGGACCGCCTGACCGCTGAAGAGTTCGCGATCATCAAGGCGCACCCGGTAGTCGGCGAGCGGATCCTCAAGCCCCTGCGCTTCCTCAGTCGCGAAGCGTGCGCGGTGCGGAGCCACCACGAGCGGTTCGATGGCTCCGGCTATCCGGACGGCCTCAAGGGCGAGGAGATTCCGCTCGTCGCGCGCATCGTCACCGTGGCCGACGTGTTCGACGCCGTGACGTCAAACCGGCCCTACCGCACCGCACTGCCCGTCGAAGCCGCGCGCGAGGAGATCGCCCGCGGGCGCGGTACGCACTTCGACCCGCACGTCGCGGACGCCTTCGCGAGCATCGCCCTCGAGCGCCTGGTGGAGATCAACCGACACTATGAGTCGCTCGTCAGCGCGCCCTTGCGGACCGGTGAGGGCGAGCTCGCGCACGCAAGTTGAACTCGCCGAAGCTCAGGATCCTCATCGTCGACGACGCCGGCCCGGTAGTCGTCCTGTGCGTCAACGTCCTGCAGGCGCTGGGGTACGCCGTCAAGGGCGCGAACCGGGGCGACACCGCGGTGGAGCTCTTGCGCAAGGAGCGCTTCGACCTGATGGTCCTCGACTACAAGATGCCGGGGATGACCGGATTCGACGTGTATCACCAGGCCAAGGGGCTGTACCCTGACATTGCGGTGGTGCTGGTGACCGGGCACGGTTCTCCGGAGGTCATTACCGAGGCCAACCGCCTGGGATTCGACTCGATCCTGTTGAAGCCGTTCACTTCCGACGAGCTGCGCGGAACCGTCGAGAAGGTGCTCGCCGACCGAAAGGCGGCACACTGATGCCGTCGGTCGGCGCCGAAACGCGCGGGCCGGCCGCGGCGGAGGATGTCATGAGCGCGGTGGTGCGGGCCTTTCAGTGGGGCCTCGACCGGATGCTGTCGGTAGGGTACGGCGTCGTGTACGACGCGATCTTCGATCGCTTCCGGCCGTACCAGGATCTGCAGTCCGAGGTCCTCGAGCTCGTCCGGAAGAGCGCACCGGATGCGCCGCGGCGCGACGTGCAGGTGCTCGACATCGGCTGCGGGCCGGGCAACTTCACGTTCGTGCTGGCGGAGGCGGGATTCTCGACGATCGGGCTCGAGCCCTACGGCGCGCTCGTCGAGCTCGCCCGCGAAAAGCGGCGCGCCAAGCGCCTCGCCAATCTCGCATTTCGCCAGGGTGACCTCGCCGAGGGCGCGGGCGGCCGCGATGCGTCCTTCGATGCCGTCGTCAGCATCCATGGCATCTACGTGCACCCGCAGCCCCTCAGCCTGCTTCGTGAGGCGCGGCGCGTGCTCAAGCCCGGCGGACACGCGATCTTCGTCAATCCGACGCGGTACGTCAGCCACTGGTCGACGTTCCGTGACATCAAGAATCGCGACGGCCTGCAGCTGGCGCTGGCCAGCCTGCTCTGGCTCGTTCCCAATTCAGTCTTCGAGCTCGCGCGCAAACGGATCGGCCCGCACTACTGGGACGAGCATCAGTTCGCGGCGAACCTGAAAGCGGCCGGGTTCACGGTGCTCGAGACTCGCCGCACCTTCCTGAACGACGCGAGCGTACTCGTCTGGGCCCGTCGGGACGTCGAGGAGTCGTGAGTGAGCCGCCCACCAGCCCCGCCCGACACTCTCACGCGCGACCTGCTCGCAGGCGGCGTGGTACGAGGACGGTCGATGCGCGCCGCGACTGAGCGGCTGATCGCCGTCGGCTACGGGCTGACGTACGACACCGTCGTGTCCGGCTTTCCGCCCTACGAGCGTCTGCTCGACGAGGTGATCTCGCTCGTGTCCCGGTCTGCGGCCGCCGGGCCATCGTCGAGCGTGCTCGACGTGTCGTGCGGCACCGGCACGGTCGCCGCGCGCCTTGCTGCGCTCGGCTATCGCGTTACGGGCGTCGACGCCGTCGGTCACCTCGTCGGCGTCGCACGTGAGCGCTGGGGCGGCCGTGGTCTCGCGCTCACGTTCGAGCATCGGGACGTGGCGTTCGAGCCTCCGCAGGGCGACGGCACGTTCGACGTGGTCGTCAGCATGCACACGCTGTACTGGCACCCGAAACCGGACGCGCTTCTCGAGGCGTGCCGTCGCGCACTGAAGCCCGGCGGGCACGCGATCTTCCTGACCTACGGCCGCCCTGCGCACGTGCTGGCGACACTCCGCGAAGTGCGCTCACGGCGCACCAGCCTCGAGGCGTTTCGCGCGCTGCGCTGGCTCTTGCCCACCGCCGTCTTCGAGAGCCTCCGGCACGTAGAGCGCCGATATCTCAGCGAGTCCGACTTCCGAAGCGCCATCAGTGCCGCGGGATTCCACGTTCTCGACATTCGAGAGACGTTCCTGGCCGGTATCAGCCGGCTCGCCTGGACGCGCGTCGTCCCGTAACACCCCGGTTCGTTGCGCGGCTCCGCGTAACGGCCGCCGGTTAGTTCTCATCCGGCGGGTGTCATTCGGCACCGGCGAATCGACCAGGAATCATTCAGATCTCCACTCCTCGCGGGATCTCAGCTCAGGGTTTTAGCTCACGAATTCAGCCGTTTAGCGGTGGGAAAAAGTTTGGTACTCCGCTTGCTCGATCTTCCGATGTCCGAGTGTCGGCGGGGCCCGGGCTCCCACTCGGACGGCTGTTTGGAGGGGGACATCGATGACCAGAGCGAAACGGGCGAGCGCTATCCTGGTGCTGTTGTTCGCCATAACGGCGGGCGCTCCGGGCTATGCTGTCGCTGAGCCGCCCGTGCCGGTGTGGACAGACGTGTCTTACGGCGCGGTGCTCTACGAAACGACGGAAAACCTGAGCATGAGGGCACTCGAGCGAGGTCGTCGCAGGGCAACCTCGGAGCTGCTGGGGTTCGCGCGAGTCGGGAGTCCGCTATGCCCAGAGTTGCTGGTGCTCGCGGCGGCGCCGACGGCGCCATACTGCACGCTCAACGCGACGGGCATGGACAACATCAGCCTGAAGACGGGCAAGGGAACGTTTGGCGGAGATGTCGAAGTCGTCGTTCAGGAAGTCGTCGGGGTCGATCCTGTGACGAAGGAGCCCATCACGACGCCGGATAGCCCCGAGGTCGTCATCGCCAAGGGACGCTTCACCGGGAAGATGGATTTCTCGCCGGCAATCGTGGGCGTGCCCGACGGCAACGGCGGAACGATGAAGCTCCCGCGGGGAACGGTCAAGGGCCACCTGCTACTCGATGGGTTCGGACGTCGGGTTCCCTTCACCGGCGTGTTCCGGCTGCCGTTCATCACCGTCGCGCCGGTTCCGGGATGCGAGGCGATCCCGACGCCGCAGGAATGCTTCACGCCGCCACTCTACCTGCTGGACGACTTCAGCGCAGTCATGGTGAGGTACGGAGAGATGGCGATCGGGTATCCGACGGTCAGGTTTGAGATTTCGTTCTGAGACGCTCGCGATATCGGGGGGCGCACCCCTCCGAGCGTCTGGTGGAGCAGCGAGGCGCCACCGTGGGGAACGGTGAGATTCGATGCGGGGAAACGTGATCGCCGTGGACGAGCCACCGCTGGACGTGCCGGCCGACGAGGTCCGGGGCCCGAATGAGGGTGTCGTCATCTCCCGCGGGACCCGCGTGTATCTGCGCACATTCACCCGCAGAGATCTGGTCTGGCTCACGGACTGGGTCGACGATCCCTTCCTGGAACGAATGGTCGGCAGCGAGTTCCTGCACGCCTTCAAGCACGATTGGGACAAGGCGCCCGGCTTTCACGAGGCGGTGATGAACGACCCGACCCAGGTCGTGCTGATCGTCGAGGCCTATCGCGGCTGGAACAAGCCCGTGGGTGTCGTGCGGCTGTTCAACATCCACCTCCTTGAGGGTTACGCCTTCCTCGAGACGATCATCACCGACCGTCGCGCGATCCGGCGCGGCTACGGCGTGGAAGCCGGCAAGCTGATCTCCTACTATGGCGTCGACGTGCTGGGTGTGCGCCGTATCGAGGCCAAGGTGTACGCCTACAACGTGCTCAGCATGAACTCGTTGCGGCGCAACGGCTTCCACCAGGAAGGCGTGCTGCGCCAGGCGGGCTTCGACGGCACGCGATACTGGGACGTCGTCGTGTTCGGGATCTTGAAGGACGAGATCGAGGCGGTGCGGAAGCGCGACAAAGTCTACCTTCCTCTCGACGACCCCGAGGGGAATGGTGATTGAGCCCACATAGCCTTCTTCCGCTCGTAGCGTTCTTCCTCAACGTCACCCTCGCCGGGCTGTCGCTCCTGCGCAACCCGGGGAGCCGGCTGAATCGCGTCTTCGCCTACTTCGCCTCGGCCATGGCGCTGTGGAACATCGGCTCGTTCATGCTGCGGACGAGCCCCGACGCTCCGTCGGCGGTGTTCGCCGAGGTCGTGATCCACATCGGCGTGCTGCTCGTCCCGGCGTTCTGGTACCACTTCGTGCTGATCTTCCTGGACGCGACCACGCGCCATCGTCCGTCGCTGACGCTCGCGTACGCCATCTCGCTCGTCTACAGCGTCGTCAATGTCAGCCGATCGCCGCTGTTCATGAAGGGCGTGGTGTGGACGCACTGGGGCTGGGCGCCGGCGACGGGCCCGCTCTACGTGCCGTTCCTGATCGCGTTCAACTTCTTCATGATCTTCGGCCTCCGGCATCTCGTGAAGGCCAACCGCGGCATCGACTCCTCGTTCCGGCGCAACCGTGGGACGCTGATCATGCTCGGCACGCTCATCAGCCTCGCCGGCGGGTTCATCGACTTCGCCCGGTTCGTGGTGGCGAAGTACCTGCCGGCCGCCGAGCAGGTCTACCCGATGGGCATCCCGGCCAACATGGTCTTCGCGCTGATGCTCGGCACGTCGATCGTGCGCTATCGCCTGTTCGCCGTCGACCTCGCCGTCAAGAAAGCGTCGGTGTATGGCGTGGTGGGCACCGTCGTCACCGCCATCCTGTACATCGTCACGCGCACCATCGAGCGCGCGTTCAACCTCGCCGACATCGATACGATCTGGGTGGTGGTGCCGCTCGGCTTCGTCATCACCATCCTGCTCACGCCGTGGGGCCAGCATCTCGAGGACCGGATCCATCGGTTGATGTTCAGCAAGCGCAAGGGCTGCTACGAGACGCTGCTCTCCCTGAGCAAACGCATGAGCGCCATCCTCAACTTCAACGAGCTGGTCGACACGCTCGTGCATGGCCTCGTGCGCGGCATCCCGGTGACCCACGCCACGCTGATGATCTACGACGTCAACACGAACACGTTCGCGTCGTATCGCGAGGAGACGACCCTGGACGAGGGCTCCGGCGTCGAGTCCATTCGGTCTGACAGTCCCATCGTGCAGTGGCTGACGCGCACGGAGGGGCTGCTCGTCAAGGAAGAGGCCAAGCTCAATCCGCGGATTGCGAAGTACTTCGAGACGGCCGAGGGCGAGCTCGAGGCCATCAAGGCCTCGCTGATCGTGCCTCTGAAGATCGAAAACAAGCTCAACGGCATCCTGCTGCTGGGCGAGAAGCTCTCGGGCGAGATCTTCGACAGCCAGGAGCTCGACGTGCTCTCGCTGCTGGCCGTGCAGGCCGCCATCTCGCTGGAGAACGCGCGGCTGTACGAGGGACTGTCCACCTCCAACGTGCGCCTGATGGAGGCCAGCCGCCTCAAGTCGCAGTTCCTCGCGAACATGTCGCACGAGCTGAGGACGCCGCTGAACTCGATCATCGGATTCTCCAAGGTGCTCCTCAACCGCCTCGACGGCGAGCTGACGGAGCGCCAGGAGGCCTACATCCGCTCGGTCCACAACTCGAGCCGTCACCTGCTCGAGCTCATCAACGGCATCCTCGATTTCTCACGCATCGAGGCGGGCCGGCTCGAGATGCGTCGCGAGCGCGTCGACATGCTGAGCCTCGTCGACGAGTGCATCGAGTCCTCGCTGCCGCTCGTGCGCGACAAACGGCTCAAGATCGAGAAGGACGTGCCGCTCGACCTCCCCGAGGTCGTGGGCGACCGCACGCGGATCAAGCAAGTCTTGCTGAATCTCATGTCCAACGCGATCAAGTTCACGGCGGCGGGCAAGATGCTGGTGCAGGTGCGGCGCGAGGCGGAAACGCTGCACGTCTCGGTGGCCGACACCGGTATCGGGATCTCCAGCGCGGATCTGTCCCGGCTGTTCGAGCCCTTCCAGCGCCTGGACAACCCGCTCGCGCAGCAGGCGGACGGCACCGGCCTCGGCCTGGCCATCAGCAAGAAGTTCATCGAGCTGCACCGCGGCCGCATCTGGGCCGAGAGCCGCGAGAGCCACGGATCGACATTCCACTTCACGCTGCCGCTGCCCGCGGTGGCTGATTAGGGGACTTCATGCCCTCAGCGATTCGCAAGGACGGCAGTCGAGCCAAGATCCTCCACGTGGAGGACAATCCGGAAAACCGGATGCTGGTCCGCGCCATCCTCGAAGCGGAGGGCTACACGATCATCGACGCCGAGGATGGCTTGGCCGGGATCGAGGCCGCCATTCGCGAGGAGCCGGCCCTCATCCTGCTGGACGTGAACCTTCCCGGCGTCGATGGCTACGAGGTCGTCTCGATCATCAAGTCGTTCCCCGCATTCGCCACCACGCCGGTGATCGCGGTGACGGCGTACGCGATGGAAGGCGATCGGCAGCGGACACTGGTGGCCGGGTGCGACGGCTACATTCAAAAGCCGATCGACGTCGATAGCTTCCCGCGCCAGGTCGCGGAGTTCCTGCATGGCAAGCGCGAACAGGTGGAGGAGCGCGAGCAGGGCGTCTACCTGCGCGAGCTGAACCAGCGTCTCGTCTATCGTCTCGTCAACCAGGTGGAGGAGCTCAAGCGGCTGAACCAGCACTTCGTGCGCCGCGCCGCGCAGCTCGCCGACCTGCATCGCGCGGTGCAGAACATCACCTCCGAGCTCGGCGTGCAGGCAATGCTGGAGCAGCTGTTGCCGAACCTGGCGCGCGCGCTCGGCACGATGCACCTGGCCGTCGACATCGTGGATGCGGACGTTCACGTCCAGGTGGCGGGCCCGCCGACCACGGAGCGGCCGCGCAGCGTGCTGGCCGGCGCGGGAATGGCGCCGGCGGAGGACTGGACCGACGCCGAATGGCGTTTGCCGCTGGCCGTGCGCGGCCGCACGCTCGGGCAGATGACCGCTCGCCTCGTGCTGCCGCCGGGTGCCAAGGCGGACGAAGAGCAGCTGTTGAACATCGTCGCCAACCAGGTGGCCATCGTCGTCGAGAACGCGCGACTCTACGACGGTGTGGTGCGCCGCGCCGCGGAACAGCAGAGCCTCGTCGAGGCCGGCCACCTGCTCGCGAGCACGCTCAAGGTCGAAGAGGTCCTGCAGCGCTTCACCGAGCTCGTGCGGACGCGGCTGTCCGTCGATGTCGTGCGCATCTGGCTCCACGAGCGGGACACCGAGTATCGACTGGCGGCTCAGGCGGGGCTCGCGGAGAAACCGCGTCTCGCGCGGATGCGCTTCGCGCCCGGAGAGGGCGCGGTGGGCTGGATCATGGAACACCTCACGCCGCTCATGCTCCCCGACGTTCAGGTGGACCCGCGCTTCCGCGAGCGCCCGTGGGCCCAAGCCGAGGGGCTCCTCTCGTTCGTCGGCGTGCCGCTCATGCTCGACGACGTGCCGATCGGGGTGCTCCTCTGCTGGACCCGTCAGCGCCGCGAATTCGCCTCAGAGGACGTCACGCTGGCGCAGGCACTCGCCACCTCGGCCGCGGTCGGTATTCGCAACGCCCAGCTGCACGAGGAGACGCAGCTACGGCTGCGCCACACCGAGACGCTGGTGGCCGTTAGCCAGGCGCTGGGCGCCACGCTCGACCTCACCGAGGTGCTGCGCCGCGCCACGCGCGAGATGGTGCGCGCGCTGGGCGGCGACACTGGCGTGGCGTGGCTGCTCGCGCCCGATCGCAGGCACTTCATCCCGCTCGTGGGATATCACATTCCCAAGGACATCGTCGGCGCGCCGGCGGCGGCGTCCCTGCGCCTCGACGATCCAGTCATTCAAGCTCTGCGCGCCGCGAAGGGGCCGATCGCGGCGTCCGACAGCCAGAACGAGTCGTGGAGCTCCATGCCGGCCTCGCAGGCCATCGCGCACAAGTCGATGCTCATCCAGCCGATCTCCTGGAAGGACGAGCTGATCGGCGGCTTCTCCGTGCTGTGGTTGCGTGAGGCGCACCGGTTCACCCCCGACGAGCTCCGCCTCGCGGAGGGCATCGCGCTCCAGGGCGCCCTCGCCGTCGAGAACTCGCGGCTGTACGAGGGCGTGAAGGAGCAGATGGCCGAGCTCAAGCGCACGCAAGCGCAGCTGGTGCAGTCGACGAAGCTGGCGGCCATCGGCGAGCTGGCCGCGAACATCGCGCACGAGATCAACAATCCGCTCACGACCGTACTCGGCTTCGCGTCGTTCCTCAGTGAACGGATGCCGCCGGCCGATCCCATGCGCGAGGAGCTGGGGTTGATCCAGGAGGAGGCGTCCCGGGCGCGCGACATCGTGCGCGACCTGCTGCAGTTCAGCCGCCAGCGCGACTTTTCTCCGGAGAGCTCCGACGTCAACACCGTGCTCGAGCAGGTCATCGCGATGGTGCGGCGCCAGGGCGCGCTCAGCGCCATCGAGGTGCAGGAGCGCTACACGCGCGACCTGCCGTCGGTGGAGCTCGACGTGTCGCGGATCAAGCAGGTGTTCCTGAACATCATCAACAACGCGGTCTACGTGATGCCGAACGGCGGCGCGCTGACGATCCGTACCGAGGCGGTCAACGGCGGCGTCCGGATCTCCTTCGAAGACACGGGGCCCGGCATCGCGCCCGAGCACCGCGATCGCATCTTCGACCCGTTCTTCACGACCAAGCCCGAGGTCAGCGGCACCGGCCTCGGACTCTCCGTGAGCCTCGGGATCGTGCAGAGCCACGGCGGGACGATCGAGGTCGAGACGGAGGTGGGTCGCGGCACCACGTTCACGATCGCGCTGCCGCTACGGCTCGAGGACGAGACACCGGCCGAGCGCGCCTAGTCGGCCTCGCCGCTCATCGCGCGCGCGACCCGGGCAGCGCCGAGCAGCGCGGTGTTGGGATTCAGCGCGACGTGCACGGGAATCGTCTCCATCAGCGACGCCAGCCGGCCCTTGTCGCGGAACGCCGTGATGAACCCGCCCGCGGCCAGCACCGACTTGATGCGCGGGGCGATACCGCCGGCGACGACCACCCCACCGAGGGCGAGCGCCTTGAGGGCGAGATTGCCCGCCTCGGCGCCATAGACCGACACGAAGATGTTGAGCGTCATCTCGCAGAGGCGATCGCCGCCGTCCATGCCGAGCTCCGTTATCACCGCCGCGGGATCGCGCTCGCGCATCATCGCGGCGACCCGCGCCGTTTCCCTGGCGACGCCCGTGTCGCGGAGGAATCGGTACACGTTCACCAGTCCCGGTCCCGACAGCACGCGCTCGTAGGACACCCGGCCGAACTCCTTGCGCAGGTGGCGGAGCAGCTCATCCTCCAGCTCACCGCGGGGCGCGAAGTCGGCGTGGCCCCCTTCGGTGGCCACCACCACCGTTCGCGGCTCTCGATCGCCGACGACGATGGCCTCGCCGAGGCCCGTGCCGGCGGCGATCACGGCGATGTTGCCGGCGCGCGGCGCGCCGGCCTGCAGCGGCATCAGCTCGCGTTCGGCGAGCGCGCCGACACCGTGGGCGGTGGCCTCCAGATCGTTGAGCAGTCGCACACGCGTCGCGGGAATCTCCGATGCGAGCACCCGCTCGTCGACGACCCACGGCAAGTTCACGGTGACGCCGCGACCGTCGACCACCGGCCCGGCAATTCCCACGCACGCGGTCGTGATGGTGACGTGCGGCCCCGCGCCGAGGAAGCGCGCGATGGCCGCCTCGAGGGAGGCGAAGTCACGACTGGGCATGGTGTCCTCGCGCACGAGGGCCCAGTCGTGACCGTGTCGCTCGAAGAGAGCGAGCGACGTCTTCGTACCGCCGATGTCGCCGGCGAGGATCACCCTATTTTTGCGTCCCCGCGTAAATGCCCATGACCGTCCCGAGGAACTTCAGCGCGTCGGGCTTCTTCCGCTGGAACGAGTTGCGCCCGATGATGGAGCCGAAGCCGCCGCCGTCGCGAATCGCGCGGACCTCGTCGAAGACCTGATCGTCTTTCGCGGCCGCCCCGCCCGAGAAGATCACGACGCGGCGTCCGTTGAAGGCCGACTGCACCACGTGGCGCACGCGCTCGGCAAGCGTGCCGATCGGCACCTGGGTCGACTCGTAGACTTTCTTCGCCGCCGACTGCTCGAGATGCGCCGATGGCAGCTTCACCTTGATGATGTGCGCGCCGAGCTGGGCCGCGATGTGCGCGGCGTAGGCCGTCACGTCCGTAGCGGTCTCGCCCTCCTTGCTCAACCCGGAGCCGCGCGGGTACGACCACACGACGACCACCAGCCCGTTGGCCTTCGCCTCCTCGGCCATCTCGCGAATCTGCTCGTACATCGACAAGCGATGCTCCGAGCCCGGATAAATCGTGAAGCCGATGGCGACACAGCCCAGGCGCAGCGCGTCGCGGACGGAGCCGGTGATCGCCTGGTTCGGATCCTTCTCCTCCAACAGCACGTCGTGGTTGTTGGTCTTGAGGATCAGCGGAACGCGGCCGGCGAACTCTCGCGCTCCGGCCTCCAGAAAGCCGAGCGGCGCCGCGTAGGCGTTGCAGCCGGCCTCGATCGCCAGCTCGAAGTGGTAGCGCGGATCGTACGCGGGCGGATTGACGGCGAAGCTCCGCGCAGGCCCGTGCTCGACGCCCTGATCGACGGGCAGGATGACGAGCCGTCCGCTGCCGGCCAACGTGCCCGCGTTCAGCACGCGCGCGAGGTTCGTCAGCGTTCCCGGGTTGTCGCTGCCGTACCAGGACAGGATCTCTTTCACGCGATCGCTCATGAGCGGCGTCCTCCTCCGAATCTCAGCATACCGCGCGCGGCTCAATCCCCGCTCTGCTGGATGAGCTTGGCGACGAGCCCCGTCCAGCTCTGGTGGCTGGCGCCGGCACCGGCGCCGTCATCACCGTTGAAGTATTCGTAGAACAGCAGCAGATCGCGCCACTGCGGGTCGCTCTGGAACGGCTCGGCGCCGCCGTGCACGGGCCGCCGGCCGTCACGCCCTCGCAGGAAGAGCCTGACCAGGCCGCGTGACAGCTCGGCCGCGACGTCCCAGAGGTTCAGCAGCCGGTGCGAGCCGGTCGGACACTCGACCTTCAGGTCGTCGCCGTAGAAGTAGTGGAACTTCTGCAGCGACTCGATGAGCAGATAGTTCACGGGGAACCAGATCGGGCCGCGCCAGTTCGAGTTGCCACCGAACAGCGCCGTCCTCGACTCGCCGGGCTCGTAGTCCACGCGATGCTCGAGGCCGCCGACGGTAAGCACGTACGGGTACTCGCGGTGATACCGCGAGAGCGCGCGGATTCCGTAGGGCGACAGAAACTCGTCGCGATCGAGCATATAGCGCAGCACGCGCGTCAGCTGCGTGCGGCTGACGATGGACAAGAGCCGGCGGACGCGCCCGCCGGCGACGGTCACCGTGTCGACGTTGGCGCGGAACTCAGGGCGGTTGTCGACGAACCACTGCATCCGCCGCAGAAAGCCGGGCAGGCGATCCACGACGTCCGGCTCCAGTGTCTCCACCGCGAAGAGCGGGATCAGTCCGACCATCGACCGCACCTTGAGCTGGCGCGCCTCACGCGGGGTCTGCAGCACGTCGTAGTAGAAGCCGTCGGCCTCGTCCCACAGCGTGATGCCCTCGCCCCCCAGGTCGTTCATCGCCCTGGCGATGTAGACGAAGTGCTCGAAGAACTTGGACGCGATGTCCTCGTAGGCGGGGTTCGACTGCGACAGCTCGAGCGCGATCGCCAGCATGTTGAGGCAATACATGGCCATCCACGATGTCCCGTCGGACTGCTCGATGTGGCCGCCCGTCGGCAGCGGCGCCGAGCGATCGAACACGCCGATGTTGTCGAGGCCGAGAAACCCACCCTCGAAGACGTTTTGCCCTTCCGTGTCCTTGCGATTCACCCACCACGTGAAGTTCAGCAGCAGCTTCTGAAACGCCTTCTCGAGGAAATCGCGGTCGGCGACGCCCGTCACGCGGCGGTCGATCTTGTACACGCGCCAGACGGCCCACGCGTGCACCGGCGGATTGACGTCGCCGAAGGCCCACTCGTACGCGGGGATCTGGCCGTTCGGGTGCAGGTACCACTCGCGCAGGAAGAGGAGGAGCTGCGATTTGGCGAACTCGGGGTCGATCGGCGCCAGCGCGATCGCGTGGAAGGCGAGATCCCACGCGGCGTACCAGGGATACTCCCATTTGTCCGGGACCGAGATGACGTCTTCGTTGTAGAGATGCGTCCAGCGGTTGTTCCGGCCGCGCAGACGCTCGCGCGGCGGCGTCGGCTGGCCCGGATCGCCCGTGAGCCAGCGCCTGACGTCGAGATGATAGAACTGCTTGTTCCACAGCACGCCCGCATAGGCCTGACGCGCGACCGCGCGCGCGTCGGCGGAGCACGGCGCGGCAACGGTGGTCGCGTAGAATTCGTCCGCCTCGCGGCGGCGGCGCTCGAGCATGGCGTCGAATTCGCGATCGAAGGGGCGCGGGGCGACGTCAGTGAGCTGCAGCCGCAGCGCGCGCGTCTCGCCGGCGCGCAGGGTCCAGCGCTGATAGACGGCCGCCTTGGTGCCCTCGCGCGCCGGATTCACCGCCTCCGCGCGCCCGTGGACGACGTAGTCGTCGAACGCGTCCTTGACGTAGGGCGTGGCGTTGGCGGCGCCCCAGAGCCGCCGCGCGTTCGTCTCGTTGTCGGTGAACAGCAGGTCGGCCCCGCCTTCGCCCACCAGCCAGCGGCGGCCGAGCGTGGCGTGCTCGGCCGCCACGACGACCCCGCTCGTCGGTGAGGCGCCTGCCCAGAGACGCGGACGGGGAGCGCCGGGCTCCCATGTCCATGTATTTCGAAACCACAGCGTCGGGAGCACGTGGAGGTCCGCGGGATCCGGCCCGCGGTTGGTCACCGTGATGCGGACGAGCAGCTCCTCGACGGTCGCCTTGGCGTACTCGACGAAGACGTCGAAGTAGCGGTCGTCGCCGAACACTCCGGTGTCGAGCAGCTCGTACTCGGGCCGACTTCGCGCACGCCGCACGGTTTCCTCGAGCAGCCGCCCGTAGGGATACGCACGCTGCGGATACTTGTAGAGGTACTTCATGTAGGAATGCGTCGGCGTGTTGTCGAGGTAGAAGTAGTACTCCTTCACGTCCTCGCCGTGATTGCCCTGGGTCCCGGTGACACCGAACAAACGTTCCTTGAGAATCGAGTCACGTCCGTTCCAGAGCGCCACGGCGAAGCAGAGCCGCTGGTGATTGTCAGAGATGCCGGCCAGCCCGTCCTCGCCCCAGCGATAGGTCCGCGAGCGCGCCTGATCATGCGGAAAGTATTCCCAGGCGGTGCCGCCGGGACTGTAGTCCTCGCGGACTGTCCCCCACTGGCGCTCCGACAGGTAGGGACCCCAGCGCCGCCAGTGCGCCGTCCGGCGCGCCGCCTCTTCGAGCCGCCGATGCTCCTCGGTCATCCCCGGCATCGCTTATACTAGCGGAACTCCGGAGGATTCAGGTGCTCCACTACGCGATGTCCCGGATGCTCTGGCTCGTGCCGACCCTCCTGGCGATGGCGCTCGTGACGTTTCTCGTCATGCACGCCACGCCCGGCAGTCCGCTCGATCCGGTCGCCGAGGGCGCCAATCCGCTGTCGCCCGAGGCGCAGAAGGCGCTCGCGGCGCACTACGGCCTCGACAAGCCGTTGTGGCAGCAGTTCGCAATCTTCGTGACCAAGGCCGTGCATGGCGACTTCGGATTCTCCTTCGTGTACAAGACCCGCACGGTCGCCGAGATCCTGAAGGAAACGTTCCCGATCTCCCTGTTTCTGGGCTCGATGGCGCTGGCCCTCGCGGTGGCCGGAGGGCTGACGCTCGGAATCTTGGCGGCGATTCACCAGAACCGCGGTTGGGACTACGTCTCGGTCTCGCTCGCCACCGTCGGCGTCGCGGTACCGAACTTCGTGCTCGCCGTCTTTCTGATCATCATCTTCTCGTTCATGCTGCCGCTGTTTCCCACCGGTGGCTGGGACTCGCCGCGGGACTGGGTGCTGCCGACGGTCACGCTCGCGCTCGCCCCGATGGGAATCATCGCGCGGTTCACCCGCGCCAGCATGCTCGAAGTGATCCGGGCGGACTTCACCCTGACGGCGCGCGCCAAGGGATTGGCGGAAGGTCCGGTGATCTTCAAGCACGCGCTGAAAAACGCCCTCATCCCGGTGGTCACGCTGCTGGGCCCCCTGTTCGCCGCGGTCGGAACAGGATCGTTCTTCGTGGAGTCGATCTTTCGCGTGCCCGGTATGGGACGCTTCTTCGTGTTGTCCATGACCGGCCGTGACTACCCGATGATCATGGCCGTCGTGCTGACCTACGGGGTATTCCTGGCCATCATGAACCTCGTCGTCGACCTCGCCTATGGCGCGCTTGACCCCAGAATCCGGTACTAGCATCGCCGCCGGCGCGCGGCCGCTCGCCGACCCCGACGGGGTGCGCGCGCCCAGTCCCCTCGCCGCGGAGCCGACGCTCAGTGTGCGTCCGACGAGTCTGTGGCGCGACGGCGTGCGGCGGCTGCGACGCAACCGACTCGCGATGGCCGGCGGCGCGGTCATCGTCGTGCTGTGCCTCGTCGCGATCTTCGCCGACGTGCTGGCGCCGCTGCCCTACACGAAGACCAATTTCGGGCGCCTCAACGAGGCGCCGTCGCGCATGTATCCGCTCGGGACGGATCAGCTGGGCCGCGATCTGCTGTCGCGGATGATCTACGGTGCGCGCGTCTCGATGCTGGTCGGCCTCGGCGCTCAGCTCATCGTCGTCGCCATCGGCGTGCCGATCGGCGCGCTCTCCGGTTACGTCGGCGGCCGCACCGATCTCGCGCTCACGCGCTTCATCGACGTCATGTATGCGTTCCCCCGGCTGCTGTTCGTCATCCTCGTGATGTCGATGCTCGGTGCGGGGTTGACCAACATCTTCATCGCGATCGGACTCACCGGTTGGGTCGGCATCGCGCGCCAGACCCGCGCGCAGGTGCTGGCCATCAAGCAGAAGGAATACGTCGAGGGCGCGCGTGCGCTCGGCTCGCGCGCCGGCCGGCTGCTCTTCCGCCACGTGCTGCCCAACGCGCTGACGCCCATCGTCGTGGCTGTGACCTTCGGCATCCCCGAGGCCATCTTCACCGAGGCGGCCCTGTCCTTCATCGGCGTCGGCATCAACCCGCCCACGCCGTCGTGGGGACAGATGGTCGGAGAGGGCCAGCAGTACATCCGCTCGTACTGGCATCTGTGCGTGTTCCCGTCGATCGCCATCGCGATCACCATGCTCGCGTTCACGTTCTTCGGCGATGGCGTCCGCGACGCTCTCGATCCAAAAATGAAATAGCACCCACGAGGAGGACTTCATGAAGCGACCTCCAATCTCCGATGCGCAGATGGATCTGCTCGCGACGCGGCTGGCGGCCGTCGGCGTCGGCCGGCGCGACTTCCTGCGCGTCGCCGCCGGCCTCACCGCGCTGGGCGCCGCGGGCTTCAACGCCCGTCCCGTCGCCGCCGCACCGAAGCTCGCGCCAGGTGAAAAGCTGGCCAAGGATCAGCATTTCCGCGTCGGCGGGGGCGGTTACTGGCAGAACGATCCCTCCAGCCACGACTTCAACAAGGATCTCTACTGCTCCGGCGTCGCCGAGCTGTGGGCAGGGCTGATGAAATTCGACGTGAACTTCCAACCCGTGCCCTACGTCGCGAGCAAGGTGACCTCGAACCCCGACGGCTCGGTATGGACGTTCGAGATCCGCAAGGACTCCAAGTGGTCCGACGGCTCTCCGTGCACCGCCAAGGACTTCGAGTGGTCGTGGAAGCGCCAGATGGACCCGGCCAGCAAAAACCCCTACTCGAGCTACTTCTACGACATCAAGGGCGCCGAGCCGTTCAACAAGGGCAAGGTACCCGACGCCTCACAAGTCGGCATACGAGCCAAGGACGACTGGACGCTCGAAGTCACGCTCGAAGGCCCGCGCGGCTACTTTCCCGTGCTCTCCGCGTACAATGCCGCGCTGCCCGCGCACCGTCCGTCCGTCGAAAAGCACGGCGACAAGTGGACGGAGGCCGCCAACATCGTCTGCAACGGCGCCTTCGTGCTCGAGAGCTGGGAGCACAACAAGGTCATGGTGCTCCGCAAGAACAAGCACTTCTTGAATGCCAAGGACGTGACGCTCGAGAAGGTCACCATCCCCATCATCCCGTTGCAGTCGGGCGCGCTGCCGTACGAGAACAACGAGCTCGACCTCACGCCGCTGCAGACCGGTGACCTCAAGCGCTTCCGTGACGATCCGCGTACCAAGTCGCAGGTGTTCCGCTATCCGTTCCCTGGGACCTGGTATCTGATCCCCCAGGTAACGAAGCCGCCCTTCGACAATGTCAAGGTCCGCCGCGCGGTGGCACACGCCATCGACCGCGAGAACGTGGTGCGCGTGGCCGACGGCTTCGCCGTTCCCGCGCACTCCATGATCCCGCCCGGCTTCCCGGGCGCCGTCGACGACAAGAAGACCCGGGACATCCAGCGCTTCGATCCCAAGGCGGCGCTGGCCATGCTCAAGGGCACGCCGTTCGAGGGCGGTCGCAACTGGCCGAAGATCACGCTGACGATGCGCGAGGAGGGCCTCGGCAGTAAGCCCCTCGCCGAGGCCGTGCAGTCCGTGCTCCTCGAGCACCTCAACATGAAGACCGAACTCGAGGTGCTGGAGCAGCGCGTCTTCCGCGCCGGTCTCTGGAAGAACGACTACCAGTTCGTGTGGATCCGCTGGTTCATGGACTATCCGGATCCCCACAACGAGTACTTCGACACGTTCTACGGCAAGAAGACCGAGGGCAAACGGCAGGCGTGGGTCAACGACGCCTTTGACAAGGAGCTGGAGACCGGTCGCGACACGCGGGACACCAAGAAGCGGCTGGCGGCGTACGCGAAGGCCGAAGAGATCATGCAGACGGACGCCGGCTACATTCCTGTGGCCTGGGTCACCCGCTGGGCTGCGGCCAAGTCCAACGTGCGCGGGCTCGAGAAAAACAAGCTCGGTGAGATCGTGATCGACGGCAACATCTACGTCGACATGCTGGCGCACGTCTACATGGTCGACAAGGCCTAAGATGGCCGACGCCGAGCGCCTGCGCGGCGAGCTGTACGCCGCGTTCAAGAACCGTGCGCTGATGTACTGGCACGTGTTCGACGAACTCCGCAAGGCGCTCGGCGAGGCGCAGGCCACCGGTCTCATGGCCCGCGCCATCGAGGCGCGCGGCCGTGAGATCGGCCGGCAGTTCGCACGCTATGCGCCCGCAGATCTCGCGGGCCTGCGCGATGCGTTCGTCGGCGGCGTTCCCGACGACGGTCGGATGTTCGCGCCGCGCGTCGAGCGCTGCGATGCCGCGGCGCTCGACATCGTGCTGCAGCGCTGTCCGCTGAAGGAGGCGTGGCAGCAGGCCGGAGTCTCCGAGAGCGACATCGCCACGCTCTGTCGTATCGCCGGCCGTGTCGACAACGGCACGTTCGAGGCGGCTGGCTTCGAGTTCTCTGCCGACACGTGGCAGCCTGGCCGCGAGGGCTGCTGCCACCTGCACATCCGACCGGGTCGCACTCGCTGAAGACGCTCGGGCTCCGCCTCCTCCCGGGCGCGGTGCTCATCGCGGCCACGGTGGCGCTCCTCGCCATTCCTGCGCTGGCGCCGCTCACGACGTCGCTGCTGCCGGCGTACCCGCTGATCGCGTTTCTCGCCTCTGTGCTCCTCGCCTGGCGCTTTCGACGCTGGCGCGTGCTCGTCGCGACGCTGCTCTTGGCGGCCGCCGAGCGCACGCTCGCCATCACGCTTGCGACGCCGACGCGGCCCGCCTACGTCGTGACCGCGGTGGCCGCCGCCGCGCTGCCATTGAATCTCACGGCGCTCACGTGGCTGGCCGAGCGCGGGCGTCAGGTGTTCGGCTGGAGTGTGGGTCTCGTGGCGGCCGAGGCGCTCAGCGCGGCGCTCCTCGCGCAGCCGGAAGCGGCGCCACTGGCGAGCGTGCTCGCGCGGCCGCTGGCCGATGGTCGGCTGTCCGTCATCGGGATGCTCGCATTCTCGGGGGCCATTGCGCTCGCCTCGGTGCGCCTGCTGATGCGCCCGCAGGCGCTCGAATGCGGCATGTTCTGGACGCTCATCGCCGCGCTCATCGCCTTCGGCAGCGTCGCGCCCGCCGCGGCATCGATCACGCTCGCCGGGGCGGGGTTGGTGCTGCTCGTGTCGCTGGTCGAGACGTCGTACGCGATCGCGTATGGTGACGAGCTCACCGGGCTGCCGAGCCGCCGCGCGCTGACGGAAACGCTCGCCGGACTCGACGGTGTTTATACGATCGCGATGGTGGACATCGACCATTTCAAGGTCTTCAACGACACGTACGGCCACGACGCGGGCGACCAGCTGCTGCGCATGATCGGCGCGCGTCTGGCGCAGGTGGGCGGCGGCGGCCGACCGTATCGCTATGGCGGCGAGGAGTTCGCGGTGATTTTCACGAACACCCCGCTCGACGAGGCCCTGCCGCACCTCGAGACGCTGCGACATTCCATCGAGTCGACGGGCTTCGGTCTGCGCGGCTCCGACCGGCCGCGGCGTGGCGATGCGTCGCGCGTGCTCCGCCCGGCGCGCCGCGTGTCCGTCTCCGTGTCGATCGGGGCCGCCGAGGCGGGACGCCGCGCGGCCCCGGCGCACGAGGTCGTCAACGCCGCCGATGCGGCGCTCTATCGCGCCAAGCGCGGCGGGCGCAACCGTGTGTGTACCTAGCCGCGTGGGGGGCTGATCGCGCGCCAGATCGACTCGGGCGTCAGCGGCATGTCGAGGTGACGCACGCCGAGCGGCGAGAGCGCGTCGACGACGGCATTCACGACCGCGGGCGGCACGCCGATGTTACCGGCCTCGCCGAGCCCCTTGACGCCGAGCGGGTTGCGCGGCGAGGGCGAGTGGGCATGGAGGATCTCGGCGTGCGGCACGTCGTCGGCCCGCGGCAGCGCGTAATCCATCAGCGACCCGGACAAAAGGTGCCCGTCCGCGTCGAACCGCACGGCTTCGAGCGCGATCTGTCCCCACGCCTGCGCCAGCGAGCCGTCGAGCTGGCCATCGGCGAGCAGTGGATTGACGATGGTGCCGGCGTCGTCGATCCACACGAGCCGCTCGAGCGTGAAGACGCCGGTGTCGGGCGCGATGCGCACCGCCGCGACCACGGCGCCGCCGCTCCACACTTCGCCGTCGGGCGCGAGCACGTGCGAGGCCTCGAGCCGCGGCGATTCACCCGTCGAGCCCACGTCGTTCCAGGCGAGCCGCGCGACGTCGGCCCAGCGAACGAAGCGATCGGGCACGCCGGCAACGCTGAAGCCGCCGTCGGTGAGCCTCACGTCTTCCGCGTGCGCCTCGAGCAGATGGCCGGCGAGGCGCCGCGCCTTGGCCACGACTGTTTCCGCCGCGCGCACGAGAGCGCCGCCGCCGAGCGCGGTGCTGCGACTGCCGAACGTCCCGATACCCTTGTCGATCACGGCGGTGTCGCCGTGCCGGACCTCGATCGCCTCGGGCTCGATGCCCAGGCGATCGGCGAGGATCTGCGCGAACACGGTTTCGTGGCCCTGCCCGTGCGCACTCGAGCCGGTGGCGGCGGTCACGCGCCCGTCGGCCTCGACGCGCACGAGGCCGCTCTCCCAGCCGAGCGCTGAGGGCTCGACATAGACGGCCACGCCGACGCCGACGAGCTCCCCGCGGCGCCGCCGCTCGGCCGTCTCGCGGCGCAGCGTGTGGTAGTCGGCGGCCGCGAGGACGCGTGCGAGGAGCGCGGGGTAGTCGCCGGAGTCGTAGCTCTCGCCCGTCGCCGTGGCGAACGGAAAACGCTCCGGCGGAACGAGATTGCGCCGGCGCAGCTCCGCGGGGTCCATTGAGAGCGCGTGCGCGGCCGCGTCGACGAGGCGCTCGATGAGAAACGCCGCCTCGGGTCGCCCAGCGCCGCGATAGGGACCGACAGGCGGGGTGCTCGTGAAGACGCCCACCGCCTCGATGTCGACGTTCGTGATGGCGTACGGACCGGGCAGGCAGCGAACGTGATTGCGCGGCGTCCCCATTGCCGTATAGCCGACGCTCGGGCCGAGTGGACACAGGATCCGCGCGCGCAGGCCGAGCATCGTGCCGTCGGCAGCGACCGCCAGCTCACCGCGCGCGACGGCGCCCCGGCCGTGGTGCGTCGTGAGAATGTCTTCGATACGCGTCGCGACCCATTTCACCGGCCGCCCCAGACGCCGCGCGAGCCACGGAATCAAGACCTCTTCGCGATACGGTCCGCCTTTCACGCCGAATCCGCCGCCGACATCGGGCGCGATCACGCGCACGCGCTCGGCGGCCAGGCCGAGCAGACGCGCGACCTCGTCGCGGATCCGGTGCGGCACCTGCGTCGACGACCAGATGGTGAGCGTCTCGTCGGCCCAACGCGAGGCCACGCCGCGTGGCTCGAGCGGCACACCGGCCAGCCGCGTCTGACGCACCTCGACGGCGACCGTGCGGTGCGCGGCGGCGAACGCGCCGTCGGCGTCACCGTTGCGCACCGCGTATGTGAAGCAGCGATTATCGGCGCGGCCGACGATCGGCGCCGCGCCGGGCGCCAGCGCGGTGTCCGGCTCGGCGGCGCCGGGCAAGGGCGTCCACTCCGTCCGCACCAACGTCGCCGCGTCCTGGGCCAGCGCGGCGCTTTCCGCGGCGACGACCGCCACCGGAGTGCCCTGACAGCGCACGACGTCGCCGGCCACGAAGACCAGTTCGGGCACCACCATCCCGTCGAGAGCGCGCACCATGCCGATCGGTGGGAACGCAGGGATGTCGGCGGCGGTGACGATGTCGATGACGCCGGGCGCGGCGCGCGCGGCGGCGAGGTCGAGCGTCGTCAGTCGCGCATGCGCGTGTGGGCTCCGCACGAAGGCGACGTGGGCCACGCCGTCGAGGCGAAGATCGTCCAGGAATCGTCCCTGACCACGCAGCAGCGGCGGATCCTCGCGACGACGCGCGGCGCGACCGACGTGGGTCAGGTGGAATGCCTCCGGGGCAGCGCGGGCGTCATGGCGGCGCCCGGATTGTACAATCTCGCCCATGTGCCGCGCCTGGGGTGGCTTCGTGGTCGGCGCCGCCCTCTTCGTCATGGCGGCGAGCGACGTCGCGGCGCAGGTGTTCGTCGCGACGGCGCCGCGCCCCGACTTCACGATCGGCCCGCTCTTCGTCGTCGCCACCGCGCCCGCCGACCTCGCCGCGCCGGTCAACGTGAGCATCACGTGGAACCTCGTTCCACGCCACGGAACCCGCGCCCAGGCCGACACGCTCGCGTTGCTCTGGCCTGGCGAGATTGCCGCCGCGACGGCATCTGGCGCCGTGGAACCCGCGCTGGTCAATTACGTGGAGTCGCGGGGCTTCAGCTCGACGGCCTCCGGACGCCTGACGCTGCGCGCGCGAAGCCAGAGCCAGCTCGGGTTGCCGACGCCCGCCGAGGAGCTTGCCGTGACCGCGTCGTACGTCTCGTTCGTGCGCCGCGACGCCCCCCCGCAGGCCGGCACCGGCGCGTTGATCTGGATTCCATCCACGCCGCATCTTGGCGACTCACGCTGGGTCCTGAATCTGACCTTCCCGGCGCGCGGCATGATCACGCCCAAACCCGCGACCTGGCTGGAGGACGTCTTCTGGGGCCGGCGCAACGCGCTCGCGCTCTCCTGGGGCGACGTCGGCTCCATCGCCTTCTATCCGCTGTACCACGAGCATCGTGACCGCATCGTTCACCTCGCGCGCGAGTACTCGCGCCTGTTCGTGAGCTTTCCGGACTCGGATCACCTGCGCATCGAGGCGATCGAGCCGGCGAGCGCCGTGCGGCGCGGCAGCCGGCTGCGGGCGGGCACCGAGACCGTGTCGCTGCCGCTCAACACCGTCGACCCGGCGCCGCAGACGCTCAAAGTGCAATACGCCTACTATCGCGGCGTCTTCGCGTGGCGGCCCGTACTGATCTCGCTCGGGCTGCTGATCCTCGGCAACCTCACGGGTCTGCTGATGGTGAGCGGGCGTCTGTCTTCGCTGCTGCGCGCGCGCCTGCGCGTGGCCCGCGGCGCGCTGCCACGCGACGCGGCGCCGCTGACGCCCGATCGGCTCGCGGAAATCCGGCCGGGCGAGTCGACGTACGACGACGTCGTGCGGATCTGCGGGCTGCCGGACGAGCAACACCACCGCCTGGCGGACGGCGGCCGTCGCACGCTCGTGTACCGGTCGACCCAGCGGCGGCCCGAGGGCGGCGTTCGCGTGGGTTGGCTCACGACGGTGCGCCACTGGGACATCGAGCGCTACGAGGTGGACATCGAGATGGCCGGCGCGCGCGTCGAAGACGTCGTCATCCGCGTTCGGCGCTCGCGCGCGAGCTCGCCGGATTGACGCCTCGTCTGCGCACCCCGCTGGCGCCGTGGTTTCCGAGCCCCGCCGCGATGCAACGGTTCAGGCGGCGCGTCCTGGGCCGGCGTGTTGCCCTGCACCATCCGCGCGACCCAGGCTGGCGGACGCTCGCGCCGGGGTTTGCCGGAGCCGTGGCGCTCGCGCGCGCGGGCGTGCCGTTCCAGTTCGCGCTCGAGCGCCGCTACGATCGCAGCGGTGAGCGGCGACGTCTGTCGGCGGCCCTGGCGCGCGGTGCGACGATCTACGTCCCTCAAGCGCATCAGGTGCTGCCGCGGGTCGCGCGTCTCATGGTGGCGCTGCGCGAGTACCTGCTTGGCGCGCGCGCCGAGGAGACGTCGTTTCTGTTCTTCGTTCAGGGTCGCGGACGTGAGGGGCTCGGACTGCACCACGATGGCGAGGTGGACGCGTTCTGGGTCCAGCTCGAGGGCCGGCGCACCGTCACGCTCGGTCCGGCTGTCTCGGCGCGTACGCCGCTCGACCTCGACGTGCAGCGCGCCGTTGGCCGTGGCTGGCGAACGGTGGATCTGCCGCCCGGCTCACTGCTGTATCTGCCGCCGCGCGTGCCGCACGCGGTCGTCTGTCACGGCCGCTCGCTGGCGCTGTCGTTGACGTGGTCACGCCAGCGCGCGAGCACCACGGCGATGCGCTGGGACGTAGCCTCCGGACACGCTCGGCCGCGGCCGCGCCACGATGCGCGCTGGCTGTGGACTCAGGTACCGGTGCGGGCCGGCGCGCTCGACCGCGCGCGCCGCCGGTTCCGCCTGTTGACGCCCGAGGGCATCGCGTGGCTCCCGGCACGTACGCGCGCACTGGCGGCGCAGCTCGCCGGCATGCCGGCGGTTGCGGCGGACACCCGCGACGCGGCGCCGCTGGTGGAGCTCGGCGTGCTGGCACCCGAGGATCTCCCGCAGGCGCTCGTGCCGGAGGCGCCGCGGACACTCGACGGCTGGCGCTTCGCGTGATCGACGCTCGTCGCCTGCCGTTCTTCTACGGCTGGGTGGTCGTCGCCGTCGCCTTCGTCACGATGGGCATCGGCGTGAACACGCGCACCGCGTTCTCGCTGCTGTTTCCGCCGATCCTCGCCGAGTTCGGCTGGGACCGCGCGGTGACCGCCGGCGCGTTCTCGGTCGGCTTCCTGGTGGCCACCGCGTACGTGCCGTTCCTCGGCATAGCCATGGACCGCTTCGGCCCGCGGCTCGTGATCCCGATCGGCATCGTCATCACGAGCCTCGGGCTCGCGCTCGCGCCGTTGACGACCCGACCGTGGCATCTGCACGTCACGCTCGGCGCGCTCGTCGGCGGCGGCTCGATCTTCATGACCTACATTGGCCACTCGCTGTTCCTGCCTCACTGGTTCGTGCGTCGCCGCGGGCTGGCTGTCGGCATCGCATTTTCGGGCGTCGGCATCGGCTCGATGCTGCTATTTCCGTGGCTCGGGCGGCTCATCGCCACCTCCGGGTGGCGCGCCGCGTGCTGGGCGCTGGTCATTCTGCTCATCGTCGTGCTGCTTCCGCTCAACGTCACGCTCCCCCGGCGGCGCCCGGAAGACGTGGGGCTGGCGCCCGACGGCGACGCGACCACGCCCGGCGGTGCCCGCGCGGCGTCCGACAACGTCGTCGACCACGTGTGGGCGTCCGTGGACTGGACGCTCGGTCGCGCGATGCGGACGGGACGCTTCTGGTTGCTGTTCGTCGGGTTCTTCGCCGCGCTGCTCGTCTGGTACATGGTGCAGGCACACCAGACCAAATATCTGCTCGACATCGGTTTCGATCGCGAGCGCGCCGCGTACGCGCTCGGCCTCGTGGGGCTGACGGGCATCGTGGGACAGATCGCGCTCGGCTGGCTGTCCGATCGCGTCGGCCGCGAGTGGGCGTGGACGCTCGGCGGCATCGGCTTCGCCATCTGCTACGCGACGCTGCTGCTGCTTCCGACGCATCCGTCGATGGGCCTGCTCTATGTGATGGTCACCTCGCAGGGGCTGCTCGGCTACGGCCTGGCCTCGGTGTTCGGCGCGATTCCCGCCGAGATCTTCCACGGGCGTCACCACGGGACGATCTTCGGGACGCTGACGCTCGGGGCGAACGCCGGGGCCGGCTTCGGTCCGTGGGTGGCTGGCTGGATCTACGACCGGTCAGGGTCCTATACACCGGCGTGGCTGCTCGCGATCGGCGCCTGCGTCGTGTCGGTGGTCGCGATCTGGCTGGCGGCCCCGCGCCGCGTTCGCCTGGTGGCCGGAAGAGTTAGACGAGCCGCGGAAGCAGCGCGCTGATCGAGCCGCGGAGCACCACGTCGGCGAGCGAATCCATGTCCGTCCGCTCGGCGTTCAGGATGACCACGCGCGCGCCCGCCTCTTTCGCGACGGGGACGACACCGGCGATCGGATAGACGGACAGCTTCGTGCCGATCGCGAGCATCAGATCGCACCGACGCGCCGCGGCTCCCGCACGCTCGAGGTCAGCCTGCACGAGCCCTTGCCCGAACGAAATGGTCGCCGATTTCAAAATGCCGCCGCAGCTGCGACACGGCGGATCGGCCTCGCCGGCGCGGACCCGCGCCAGCGCACGCTCCATGGGCGCGCGCTCGCCACACGACAAACACACGACCTCGCGCGACGTGCCGTGGATCTCGATCACCCGCGCGGACGAGGAGCCGGCCTTGACGTGCAGACCGTCGACGTTCTGCGTGATCAGCGTGTCGAGGATGCCGCGCCGCTCCAGCGCCACGAGCGCTCGATGGCCCTCGTTCGGCTCCCGATCGTGCATCGGCGATTCCAGGCGGGTGCGCCACGCGCGCTTTCGGACCTCGGGATCGGCGACGTAGTGCTGGATCGTGGCCATCTTCTCGGCCTCGGGATTACGCGTCCAGAGCCCCTGGGGTCCGCGGAAATCCGGAATCCCCGAGTCGGTCGAGATGCCGGCACCGGTGAGAACGACGATCCGCCGCGCGGCGTCGATCCAGCCGCGGACGGTGGCGAGGGCGCGCTCCAGGTCGTCGGCCACGGAGACCTGGATATATCACGAAAATCGAGGCGAGCCACGGGTTCTCCGGGCCGCGCCGAGCGTTGGCCGGGGAGGCCGAGGGGGGCGTAGCCCCTTCGCTTGAAAACATGGGGGGCCATGTCGGGGCCCCCCATCTCCATGCGTCACATACCGAGCTGCTTCAGGGCCTCCTTGGCCTTGGCCTCCGACTCCGCGTGCTTGCCGGCCTTGTGCAGTGCGTCCGCCTCCTCGGCCAACTGGCGGGCGTTGTAGCCGGCCTCGTCGAGGCGATTGGCTGCCTCATCGTTGACCTTCTGGATGAGCTTCGGACACTGGAACGCCGACGATGTCCCGGCGACGCTCAGGACGACGAGCACCGCCACGCCGACCACGAGTGCGACACGCCGCATCGACTGACTCCTTTCGACAGCGGATCTCCGCTGCCTCCGTGATGAGTTGCCGCCTCGGTCAGCAAGGCGAGGGCCAGAGTCGGGTCTTGCGGAACGCGAGCGACTTCACAGGCTTGGAGGCCTCGCAATCCGGCGCGACAGCACCCCGTGTGTGGCGGAAATGATCACGTGAGGCGTTCCGCCTCACTTCACGGCGCCTGCTTCGTGTGATACACCGAGCGCGCATGCGCCTGGGTGTGCGTCAGAAGCTGGTGCTGCTGAGCCTGCTCATCCTCGTGGTCGTGTCGTTCACGTTCACGGTGGTGCAGCTCGGCCTGTCGCGCACGTGGCGCGAAGAAGATCTCAAGGAACGCGCGGTCATTTTCGCCAGGGAGATCGCGGCAACCATCGGCGATCATCACGAGCTGGAGGGCGGCGCCCTCATCGATCGCAAGATCCACCAGATCATGGAGGTCCGGCGCAGCGTCTTGCAGCTCGACATCGTGCGGCTGCCGGCCGATGCCGCCGCGGTCGTCGCGACCAGCGAGCCGGGCCACCGCCTGCCGTTCACGCCGCAGGACGAAAACGCGGTGCGCGGCGGCGCCGTCGTGTCGCGCCTGCTCTCGGACCCGAGCGGGCGGTCGTGGGAGGTCATGGCGCCCATCCATCTCGATGGCGCCGTCGCCGGCGCCGTCGCGGCGCGGTTCGCGCTGGCACGCTTCGACGACCGCGAGGCGCGCAGCCGCACGGCCGCGCTCTGGCTCACGGGCATCTCGGTGCTCGTGATGGGCTCCCTCATGACGCTGGCCGTGCACGGCGTCGTGAACCGGCCGATCCAGAGCTTCGTGCGCGCGATGCGCGGCGCGGAGGCCGAACCGGTGGCGCTGGCGTCCAACGACGAGTTCGGCGCGATGGCGCGCCACTTCAACGAGATGATCGCGCGCGCCCGCGAGCGCCTGTTCGAGATGCAGCGCGATCTCAGCCACGCCGAACGGCTCGCCCTGTCAGGCCGGATCGTGGCGGAGGTTGCGCATGAGATCGGCACGCCGCTGCACTCCGTCATGGGCCACCTCGAGCTGCTGCGCGAGGATCTGCCGCCCCGCGCGGTGTCCGAGACGATCGAGCGCCGCCTGCGGGTGATCGAGAGCCAGCTCAGCCGCCTGCGCGAGATCATCGATCGTCTGCTCGATCTCACGCGACGCTCCGCGCAGCCGGTCGTGCCCGTGGACGTCGACGGCCTCGTGCAGGAGACGATCGAGCTGGTGCGGCCGGCGCTCACGGCGGCGCGACTGGAGCTGCAGGTGCACGCGGACACGGCCCCGCCGCGGCTCTGCGGCAAGCGCAGCGAGCTGCAGCAGGTCGTGTTGAACCTCCTCACCAATGCGCTGGACGCCACGCCGCCGGGCGGCGTCATCCGCGTCGCGACGCGCGCGCGGGGCGACGAGGTGGAGATCGAGGTCGCCGACACGGGCTGCGGAATCCCCATGCCGGAGCTCAAGCGCATCTTCGATCCGTTCGTCACGACGAAGGAGCCGCACCGCGGCACCGGGCTCGGGCTGTTCATCTGCGCCCAGATCGTGCACGACCACGGCGGCCGCATCGACGTGGCGAGCGAGCCGGGCCACGGCAGCGTGTTTCGCGTCACGCTGCCGGTGGAGCGCGTGGCGGTATGAGCCCCACGCGGCCCGCCGTGCTCGTCGCCGACGACGACGCCGTCGCGCGCGATCTGCTCGTGGAGGTGCTGGAGCGCGAGGGCTATCGTGTGCGCGCGGCCGGCGGCGGCGCCGAGGCGATCGCGCTCGGCGAGCGCGAGCTCTTCGACGTGGCGCTCGTCGATCTCCGCATGCCGGATGCCGATGGGCTGGCCGTGCTCGAGCGTCTGGTCGCGCGCGAGCCGGCGCCGGCCGTGCTGATCCTCACCGCGTTCGCGGCCATGGACACGGCGATCGAGGCGATCCGGCGCGGCGCCTACGACTATCTCAGCAAGCCGTTCCGTCTGGAGGAGATCAAGCGTGCGGTGCGCCGCATGCTGGAGGTGCAGCGCCTGGCGCGCGACAACCAGCGCTACCGTCGCGAGCTTCGCGAGCGCAACGACGCCGACCGCCTCGTCGGCCACTCGCAGGAGATCGTGGCCATCTACAAGCTGATCGCGCGCGTCGCCGCGCTGGACACCACGGTGCTCATCCAGGGCGAGACCGGCACCGGCAAGGAGCTGGTGGCCCGCGCGATCCACTACACGGGACCGCGCGCCGACCGGCCGTTCGTCGTCATCGATTGCGCCGCGATCCCGGAGCCGCTGTTCGAGTCCGAGCTGTTCGGTCACGAGCGCGGCGCGTTCACGGGCGCCATCACCACGCGGCGCGGCCTGCTCGAGACTGCGCAGGGCGGCACGTGCTTTCTCGACGAGGTCTCCGAGCTGTCGGGCGCGCTGCAGGCCAAGCTGCTCCGCGTGCTGCAAGACCGCGTGTTGCGCCGCGTCGGGGGCAACGACCCGATTCCGGTCGACGTGCGGCTCGTTGCCGCCACCAACCGTGATCTGCGCAAGCGCGTCGAGGACGGGCTGTTCCGCGAAGATCTCTATTACAGGCTCAACGGCGTGACGATCGCGGTGCCGGCCCTGCGCGAGCGCGGCGACGATGTGGCGGTGCTCGCCGAGCACTTCGCGCGCAAGTACGCGCCGGTCGCCGGCAAGAGCGTCGAGGGGTTTGCGCCGGACACGCTGGAGGCCCTGCGCGCCTATGCCTGGCCCGGCAACGTCCGCGAGCTCGAGCATGCGATCGAGCGCGCCGTCGCGTTGGCGCGGTCACCGCTGCTGCTGCCCGAAGACCTGCCCGCCGACGTTCGCGCTCAGGCCGCGCGCGTGCCCGAACTGCCGCAAAAGCGCATGACGCTCGCGGAGCTCAAGCACTGGTACGTGGCGCTGGTCCTCGACGAGGCCGACGGCAACAAGGTGCGCGCCGCCGAGCTGCTCGGCATCGACCGCCGCACGCTCTATCGGATCCTCGAGCGCGCCGACGACCCCGAGGATTAGCTTCGGGGCTTGTTGGCCAGGCCGATCGCGCGCCCGGCCTGCGCGGGCCGCGGCAGGGCATCGTGTGCGCGCTGGATCGCCGCCAGCCGCGCCAGAATCTCGGGCGCCATGGCGGCCGCGCGGCGCGTGGCGCCGCTGACGTGCAGCGACATCAGCTCGTTGGTCGCGGCCAGCCAGCCGTCGCGCGCGTGGTACATCGCGTGGATGTAGTGCAGGCGCTTGTCGTCGTGGCCGAGCAGGTGCGTCGTGAAGCGGAGCGGGTCGCCTTCGCGAACCTCGCGATGGTACGTGACGTGCGCCTCGAGGCAGAAGGTCGTGATCCCGCGCTCGGCGCGATGCGCCGCGTCCAGGCCGATCCACCGCATGAATTCGTCGGTCGCGAAGTCGAAGACGACGAGGTAGTAGCCGACGTTCATGTGCTGGTTGTGGTCGATCCACTCGGATCGCACGACGTCGCGATAACGATCGAGCGGCGCCGCCGGCTCAGACATCGAGCGTGACGATCTCCGCCCGCAGCCGGCGCGCGGTGATCTGCAGGCGCGCCACGCAGATCGGCAGGCGAAACCGCCGTGGCCCGGCGCTGCCGGGATTGAGATAGAGCACGCCGTCGCGGTGCTCGACCCGCGGCTGATGCGAGTGGCCCGCGATGACCGCGTCGTAGCCGGCGGCGCGCGGATCGACGTCGAGCTCGTGCAGGTCGTGCAGCACGTAGAGCGCGCGGCCGCCGCGCTCGACGACTTCGGTCTCGGCCAGGGCGCGCGCCCATCGGCCGCGATCGTTGTTGCCGCGCACGGCCACCACCGGGGCGACGGCGCGCAGCGCCTCCAGGACCTCCGGCGCGCCGACGTCGCCCGCGTGCACGATGAGATCGGCGCCGCGCAGCGCGTGGAGCGCCTCCGGTCGCACGAGTCCATGGGTATCGGAGATCACACCGATGCGTGGCATTGCCGGGCGAGCGTAGGCTATCATGTCGCCCCGATGCTGCAGAGAACCCGCGACCTCAGGATCGACAGCTTCCGGCCGCTGCTGCCGCCGGCCATCCTGCTCGAAGAGCTGCCGCTCAGCGAGCGTGGCTCGGAGACGGTGAGCCGGGGCCGCGACGCGGTGGCCCGTGTGCTCGGCGGCGATGACGACCGCCTGGTCGTCGTGGTGGGGCCGTGCTCGATTCACGACCCCGTCGCCGCCATCGATTACGCGCGGCGGCTCAAGCGCGCCGCCGAGGAGCACGCGGCCGACCTGTGCATCGTGATGCGCGTGTACTTCGAGAAGCCGCGCACCACGGTGGGCTGGAAGGGTCTCATCAACGATCCGCGGCTGGACGGCTCCTTCGCGATCAACGAAGGCCTTCGCCTCGCGCGCCGGCTGCTCGTCGATCTCGCCGACCTCGGGTTACCCGCGGGCTGCGAGTTCCTCGATCCGATCTCGCCGCAGTACACCGCCGACACCGTGTCCTGGGGCGCGATCGGCGCGCGGACCACGGAGAGCCAGGTGCACCGTGAGCTCGCGTCGGGTCTGTCGATGCCGATCGGGTTCAAGAACGGCACCGACGGCGACGTGCAGATCGCCATCGACGCCGTGCGTGCGGGCGCGCACCCGCACCGCTTCCTCGGCGTTACCGAGCAGGGGCTCTGCGCCATCGTCTCCACGCGCGGCAATCCCGATTGTCACGTGATCCTGCGCGGCGGCCAGAGCGGTCCGAACTACGATGCGGCGAGCGTTCGCAAGGCCGCCTCAGCGCTGAGCGACGCCGGCCTGCCGGCGCGGCTCATGATCGACTGCAGCCACGGCAACAGCGGCAAGGACCACCGGCGCCAGCCGGTCGTCGGGCACGACATCGCGACGCAGGTGGCCGGCGGCGAGACGGCGATCGTCGGCGTGATGATGGAAAGCTTCCTGGTCGACGGCCGCCAGGATCTCACCGGCACCGCCACGCTGCGTTACGGCCAGTCGATCACGGACGCATGCCTGGGCTGGGACGCAACCCTTGCCGTGCTCGCCGAGCTCGCCGGCGCCGTGAAGGAACGGCGCCGGGCGCTCCGCTGATCTACGCCAACGGCTGACCGGTGATCCAGGACGGCGCGACGTCGCGCGGCGCATAGCGCGACGCCACGTCGCGTGCGCGATCCGCTCCCGTCCCGCGCGGTCCGCCGCTGACGTCGCGATCGCGAGGCGGCGTGCCGCCGCCACCGCCGCCGGGCCGGCCGCCACTCCCGCCCCCACCCGGTCGGCCGCCGCCACCATCGCGGCCATCGCCGCCGCGGCCTCGACGGCGTCGCCCGCCGCGACGTGACCGCCGGCGTCGCCGCCCGCCATCTCCGCCGCCACCCGAGGTCTGCAGATGCGCGCCCTCGCGGTTGCGCGGGTCGGGCACGTCTCCCTCGGACTCGACGTCGGTGCTTTCGTCCGTCGGCTCAGTCGACGGGCGCGACTCCACAATCTCTTCGGGTTCCTCGTGCGCGACGCTCAGCGGCACCAGTTCGGTCGGCGTCGGTTCCGCCGGCTCTGCCCGCGGCGCCGTCTCAGCGGGCGGCTCGGCGCCGCCGCCGACGACCGTGATGACGCCGGCACGATTGACCTCGAGCTCCTTGATGCGCCGCAGGCGCGTGATCAGGCGCGGAGAGCCCGGCGGTCGGCTGAAGCCGCGCGCCTTCAGCGCGTTGGCGAGGGAATCGAGCGTGACCGTGCGCGTGCGAGCGAGGTCGCGCACCACCGCGACGATCTCGTCGTGCGGCGCCGTGTGCGGCTCCGGACCACTCGCGATGGCCGGTCGCGGCGGCTGCTGCATCGGCGGCTGCTGCATCGGCGCCTGGTGGACAGGTCTCGGTCCGCCGTGATCACCGCGGCCGCGACCGCCGCGCCGGCGCCGCCGGCGCCCACCACGGTCGTCATGGCCGTGGTCGCGCTCGACGCGCTCGACCGCAACCGGCGCTGGCGCCGGCACGCCGAGCAGCCCGCGATACGACAGTCGACGGAACGTCACGCCGAGGCTCGCGGCCACGTCACCGACCGCGTCGAACGCGCGGTCGTCCGACACGATCTCGATCACGTCGTTCGGCCGTGCCCCCGCCAGCCACACGCCGGACGCCACCGCGATGCGCAGATCGCTCCAGTCACGGACGCCGACCGACGGCGCGCTATGCACGAGCGCGGCGCCGTGGCGTGCGAGCAGCCGCGCCGTGTCGTGACCGATGACCCGCCAGTTGCCGACGGCGAAGAACTCCGTGCGCCGGCCGGCGCGGTCCACGGCCAGGTGTGCGATGACACGCGCGATGTGCTCCGCGCGAGACGTGTTCTCGACGTCGAAGAAGATCGCGCGGCGCACTGACGGCAGCGGCCGCGCAGGCTCGGGCTCCGGCACGCGCTGGGCGAGCGCGGGCTCCGGCACGCTGAGCGGCAGACCGTCGAGCGGTTGCTCGATGGGCTCCGGCGCCGGCGCGATCGGCTCGGCCTCGGCGATCGGCGGACGAACCTCGACCTCGGGCTCGGGCCGCGGCCGCGAGCGCGCGCGGCCTCGTCGCGCTCCAGAACGTCTGGTCTTTCGAGCTGTCGCCACGATACCTCCCCCGGGGCCCACGGACGGGCCCTCAGCACGTCAGTGTACGAACCCCACGTCGAGCGCGCGCGCCAAAATCACGCGGGCCGGCCGCTCGACCGCAGCGTCCGGAACGTGACCGAATAGCGCTCCTCACGTCCCGGCGGGATCGCATGCTGCCACTGCCAGCGCGCGGCGCCGGCGAGCACGTACGCCGAGCGTGCGCTCAGCGTCACCGTCCGCGTTCGCCGGGCCGCATCGCGGCCCTGCTGAAAACGGAAGCGGCACGCGCCGAGCAGCGAGATGCCGACGACGTCGCCAAATGCCGGCGCATCGCGATGCCAGCCGATGCCCGCGCCGGGCGGGTAGTGCGTCACCAGCACCTCCGCCAGGGCGTCGGGCTCCACCTCCGCCAGCCGCGCCGCTCGCGCGCGCAGCCCGAGCAAGAATTCCGGCGTGGGCGGGCCCGGCTCGACGCGCCACGTCTCGTACCCGTACGTCCAGCCGAAGTGAATGGTACGACGGCGCGCCACCTGTCCGCGCATACGGACTTCGCCGAAGGCGAGGCCGCGCAGGTCCTCCAGTAGAGCGGCCTCCTCGGCCGGCGTCACGATATCCTCGTAATATCGAAAGCCATCGGGGAGATCGGCCGCCTCGGGAAACAGCATAGCCATGACCCCCAGCATACCGGGTGCGACGCGGGCAGTCGGTGGCACATGGTTCGCAGCGCCGCCGGGCATGGGTGACTTCACGTCGAGCGGCTTCACGCCGGAGCAGGAGCAGTTCGTCACCGAGGTCGTGTCGCACCTCTGCCGCCGCTACGCGGACGTCATCGAGAAGCTCGCGACCGAGATCCACGCCCTCACGATGGTGCTCGTCGAAAAGCGCCTCATCACGCTCGAGCGGCTCGAGGGTGCGCGACGACAGCTCGACCTGGCCTACGACCTCAACCAGGCGCTTGCGATCCGCTCTCTCATCAAGGAAATCGACGACCTCGACGCGAGCTAGACCCGCCCGTCCGTTGCGGTAGGATACCGGCCACCAGAGGAGGTCCTTTCATGGCCGAGACTGCACGGATGGCGGTGTTCCACGGAACGGGCAAGCCCTTCGAGATCCGCGAGTATCCCGTGCCGGAGCCCGAGCCTGGCGCCGCGCTCGTCAAAATCGCCCTCGCGAACGTGTGCGGGTCCGATCTGCACTACTGGCGTGGTGAGCAGGACTACGCGCGCATGGGACGGCCGCTGCCGCTCAACACCGGCCACGAGCACGTCGGCACGATCGCCAAGCTCGGCGACGGCGTGACGACCGACGCGGCGGGGCGACCCGTGAAGGTCGGCGATCGTGTCGCATACCGCTACTTCTTTCCCTGCGGGCGCTGCAAGGCGTGCCTGGCGCGTCATTTCAAGTCGTGTCCGGTGCGCCAGGCCAACTGGCTCGTGTCGTGTGAGCAGTGGCCGCACTTCCAGGGCGGCTTCGGCCAGTATTTTTACCTGCGGCCCAATCACGCGATGTTCGTGCTGCCCGCGGAAATCACCGATGAGATGGCGGCCGGTGTGAACTGCGCCTACACGCAGGTCTATGCGGGGCTCGATGTGGCGGGTCTCAAGGCCGGGCAGACGGTGGTGGTCCAGGGCGCCGGCGGTCTCGGCGTCTATGCATGCGCGGTGGCGCGCGAGATGGGCGCCGGCCGTGTCATCGTGATCGACGGCATCGACGAGCGGCTGCAGCTCGCACGCGAGTTCGGCGCCGACACCTTCGTCGACCTGCGCGAGTTCACGACGCCCGAGGCGCGCGTGAAGCGCGTGCGCGAGCTGACGGACAACTGGGGCGGCGACGTCGTGCTCGAGCTGGTCGGCCATCCCGGCGTCGTGGACGAGGGGCTGCGCATGACCGCGCCCGAGGGCACGTACCTCGAGATCGGCAACATCAACGTCGGCTGGAAGGCGGAGTTCGATCCGTCGTGGATCATCTTCGGCAACCGCCGCATCATCGGGCTCGCGCACTATGAGGCCGAGCACCTGCGCGGCGCGCTCGATCTGATGCAGCGCACGCTGACGAAGTATCCGTGGCGCCGGGTCGTCTCGCACAAGTATCCGCTCGAGGAGATCAACCGCGCGTTCGCGGAGCAGGACAAGGGCCACGTGACCCGCGCCGCGATCCAGCCCAATTGAAATAAGGGGGCGTCGAAGGCCCCCTTGACCCCGACACGCTCGGGGCTCCCCACTTACAATCGCCCGCCGAATTCGCGCCACGACCACAGCGCGTTCTGCTCGATGAGCGTGTTGGCGATCACGTAGAGCGCGAGGATGTGTTCGATGCGTGCGACGGCGTCCGGGTGGTCCTCCGGCCAGCGCCGCGGCGCGCCCTGCATTCGGAGATCGATGTGCTGCAGCGCGCGCGAATGGAACAGGTAGAACCAGAATCCATCCGGGTCTGCCACCCCCGCTCCCGGCTCATACACCGCGCTCAGGTAGGCACTGCGACCGGGCAGGCAATCCGCATGGAGCGCGCAACTCACGTCGCGCCCCGCAAACGAGGACACCCGCGGTGTCAGGCCCGCCAGCGCCAGAATCGTCGGCGTCAGGTCGAGCTGGCTCGTGATACCCGACACGACGCGCGGGCGATACACGGAGGGCGAGCGTAGTGAGGGGTCGAGCCAGATCGCCAGCGGCGCCGTGAAGTGTCCCGCCGTGTTCTCGACCTCCGTGTGGTTGATACGCTCGTGCCGTCCGTGGTCGCCGAGGATGAGCACCACGGTGTCGCGCAGGGCACCGTCGCGCTCGAGGCCGCGGAACAAGCGCTCCAGCTCCACGTCGAGGTAGCGCAGCGACGGGATGTAGCGGTCGGACTCGGCGCTCAACGCGGCCACGTCCGGCTGGGTGGTGGGCACCGCGAACGGGTGATGCGTGCCGGTGGTGAGCGTCGTGAGGAAATATGGACGCCCGCCCGCGCGCAGCGCGTCGATCTCGACACGCAGGCGGTCGAACAGCGCGCCGTCGACGACGCCGAGGCCCATGCGCGGTGCACTGCGCGGGAACGCGCTCTCGTCGATCAACTCCTCCAGGCCGTTGCGCGCCATGAACAGCCCGAGCCGCGAGTGGCTCCGGTCGCGATTCTGGCCGATGACCATCCGCGTGCGATAGCCGCCGCGCGCGAGCAGTGTCGGAAGGCACAGATAGTCGTTGGCGTAACGCGCCTTGGTGGCGGCGACGCCCTGACGCGGCAGCCCCGAGCACAGCGACGCAAAGAGTCCATGAAAGGTCTGCGCGCCGTTGGCGTGGAAGTTCTCGAAGACGACGCTGTCGGCAAAGATCGCATCGAGGAACGGCGTGACGCGATGGCCTGCGACGGTGCGGCCGACGAAGCGGCGATCGAGCGCCTCGATGAACAGCAGCAGCACGTTCGGCCGCCGCGCCAGCGGCGATGGTCGGGGCTCCTCCGCGTGCACGAGCGGATAGCGCGGCGAGACGAAGCGCGCGCCCGGCGCCAAGATCTCGCGCGCGAGCGGCACCGCGCGCGGCTCGGGCATGGCGGCCTGCACGGCGGGCGGAATGATCACGCCGCGGGCGGCCCTGTCCAGCGGCGTCGTCAGGATCCAGATCGGGCTCTGAGCGAGCGCATAATAGGTCGAGCTGGCGATGGGCGCCGCCTGGACCGAGTCCGGACCATCGGGATGCGCGCCCCACATCCCAACGGCGAGCGCCAGGGGCAGCACGACGGCCGCCGTTCGCGGCCACGCGCCGAGAATCGGCACGAGCGCGCGACGCCAGACGACGCGCCAGCCAAGGATCGCCGCCGCGAGCAGGACGGCGTAGCTCACGACACGCAGCGCCCACGTCCCCACCTCGCTGACCTCGGCGGCGGTCTGGGCGCCCACCTGACTGCCGCGTATCTCGCCGTGTCGCCCCTGGCTGAACACGTCCGTGACGTATTCGATGAAGACGGCGTCGAGGCGGTGTCCGCTGTAGAGGTAATAGCCCATGTCCACGGTGAGCACGGCGACGAAGGCCACGGCCACCACCGCCGCTGCGCCGCTGAATGTCCGGCCGAGCACAACCGCGGCGAGGCGAGGCTCGCGAAGTGCGACAACGGCGGCCACGAGGATCGCGACGACGACCGCGAACAGTATGCCGAAGCCGGCGGTGACGAGGTCCGCGCGCAGACCCGTGAGCAGCGTCAGCATGAGCACGCCGGGGGAGGGCGGATCCCGTCTCGCAGCGGCGATCAGGAGAAACACCCGCTGTGCCTGCTGGAGGACCACGAGCAGCAGCCACCAGAAGACGAAGCGCGAGGCCAGCGCGGATGTCATGCGAATCGTTCCGGCTGTGACGAACACATCACACGGCCGTGACGAACATATCACAGCGAGGGTGTAAGATCGGTCGCCACGCGAGTCGATCTCGTGATGTGACGAAGGAGGACGCCATGGCCGCCGACAGCATCTATCGGGTGACGGATCTGGTCGGAACCAGCAAGGTGTCGTGGGAAGACGCGGTGAAGAACGCCGTGAGCACCGCCTCCAAGAGCCTTCGCGATCTGCGCGTGGCCGAGGTGACGCGGTTCGACGTCACCATCGACAAGGGCAAGGTGACGGCCTACCGCGCGCGCGTGAACGTCTCGTTCAAGTACGAGCAGTAGGCGACCGGCTCAGCCGGCGGGCGCCACGTCGACGAAGCAGGTGTTGAACGTCGCGGCGGCGGCGGGCGAGGCGCGGTCCGCCGTGAGCACGTTCGAGCAGCCGCGCGTGTCGACGCCCGCCGCGTCGAGCGCGAACCAGACGCCTTCCTTCATGCAAACGACGCCGGGGGCGATGCGATCGGTGACGCGCGCCGGCGTGATGCTGGCGCCGCGCGCGTTGAAGACGCGCACCGGCTGACCGTCGGCGATGCCGCGCGCCGCGGCATCCGTGGGATGGATCCAGACGTCGTCGTGGTCGGCGCGCATGAGGACCGGCTGGTTGTCGTGGATCGAGTGCGTGCGCGCCCGCGACTTCGGCGTGACGAGCCGCAGCGGATAGCGCGCGTCGGCGGCGTCGGCAATCCAGGTCGGGATCGGCGAGATGGGCCCGAGCCCGTAGGGGTCCGGATTTGCGGCGATCGCCATCGAGTAGATCTCGATCTTGCCCGAGGGCGTCGTGAACGGATGGCGTTCGGGATCGCGGATCTGCCTGGCGAAGGCCACGGCGTCGTCGGGCGCCGGCAGCCGGGCGAGTCCGCGCTCGCGGAACGTGTCGAAATCATCGATCGTGTCGCGTGTGAGCTCGCGTAGCCATTGCTCTTCCGTCTTGTCCGCGTAGTCGTCGATGCCGAGGCGCCGCGCGAGATCGCTGCAGATGTCGAAGTCGTTCCGACACTCGTCGACGGGCGCAATGGCCTGCCGCATGAAAATGACGTAGTGGCCAGCGCCCGCCCACGGCGTGTGGACGTCGTTGCGCTCCCAGAACGTCGTCGCGGGCAGCACGATGTCGGCGTAGCGCGCGGTCGGCGTGATGAAGTGGTCGTGCACGACCATGAATTCCACGCGCTCGGCCGCGGCCACCGTCTTCGCCACGTTGGGCAGCTGGTTGAACAGATCGCCCGCCGCCGAGTAGATGAGCTTGATGTCCGCGGGATAGCCGCCGGCGCGGCCGCGCTCGAGCAGATCGGCCAGCAGCGGCGTGGCGACGCGGGCGGCCGCGGGGTTGGCGCCAACGGGCAGACTCTTCACACCGCCGCGACCGGTCGCGCCGTTGCTGACGCCGGAGTTGCCGCCGGGAGTGCCGACGCTGCCCGTCATCGCCGCCAGGGCATACGCGGCGCGATGGAACTGCTCGCCGTGGATGGTGCGGCCCGGCGCGTACCCGCAGTGCAGCGCCGCGGGCTTGGTGGTCGCGTACTCGATGGCGAGCCGGCGGATCGTGTCCGCGGGGATGCCGGTGATCGCCGCCGCCCACTCCGGCGTCTTGCGAACGCCGTCGGCGAGGCCGAAGAGGTACGAGCGATACGACGAGCCCGCGGGCGCGTCGGGCGGCAGGTGCGCCTCGTCGAATCCCAGCACGCGGCGGTCGAGGAACGCCGTGTCTTCGAGCCCCTCGCTCGCGATGACGTACGCCATCGCGATGAGGGCGGCGGTGTCGGTCGACGGTCGGATGAAGACGTGCTCGTCGGCGAGCTCATAGCTCGTGCGGGTGACGCGCGGGTCGACACACACGATGCGCGTGCCGTGCTTCTTCGCAAGCTTCAGATACTGCAGCGTGCCGGTGCCGAAGGTGCCGTCGCCGGGACTCCAGCCCCACATGATGATCAGCCGTGAGTTGACGTAGTCACCCGGCTCGCGCCCCGCGCTCTTGTAGTCGGCCTGGGCGCCATACGTCATGCGCACGGAGAAGACCTCGGCTTCGGCCGACACGTTGGACCAGAGCTCCGTGCAACCGCCGAACTTGTGCAGCAACCGCTGCACGACCGCGCGGCCGTTGTGCAGCATCGACAGGCTGCCGGTGCGCGAGCAGTCCAGGATCGCCGCGGGCCCGTACGTGTCGCGCACGCGCCGCATCTGGCGGGCCACCTCGTCCAGCGCCTCGTCCCACGTCACGCGCTCGAACTGGCCCAACCCGCGCGGCCCCGTGCGTCGCAGCGGGTGCCGGACGCGGTCGGGATGGTTCACCCGCTCGGCCTGGCCGAAGCCGCGTACGCACGCGTGCAGCGGCGGGACTTCGGGCGTCCACTTGCGGGGATCCGTGCTGATTTTCACGATGCGGCCATCGCGGACGTGGGCGTTCACCACGCAGCGCCCGCCGCAGTTGTGCCCGCACGTGCTGGTGACGACGCTCTCGCCGGGGGCGGGCGCGACCCGGGGCGCTTCGTAGAGAATCTGGCGGGCCATGACGGCGCTCAGGATACCATCGCCGGCCGCTCGGCCTCGGGGCGACTACCAGTGGGCGCCGATGCCGCCGTAGAAGAGGTGGCTGGTGATGTCCGCGCGGTCCCGGGCGGTTTCCGTGAAAGGAAACCCGGTAATCGTTCCGGGCTCCTTGAAACGGAAGGAGAACTGCTGGGTCTGCACGAACTTGTACTCGGCGAACAACGCGATGTGTCGCGTCAGGAAGAATCGACCACCGGCCAGCGCCTGAACACCCGCGCGCGTCGAGGTGTCGTCGATCTCCTTGTTCACGTCGAAGGGTGACGTCTTCGTGGTGAGCTTCGCGATGAACGCGCCGGCTCCGATGCCCACGTACGGCTGAAGCCGGCCTTGCGGGTACGCGGGATCCGTCAGGAGACGGAAGCGATAGAGCGCGTTCACCGTGATGGCGGTGATGTCGATGTCGGCGTGCTGAATCTGCGTGCGTGCCTCGCCGTTGACGCCGGCGAGCAGTCCACTGAATGTCACCGTCTGGCGGGACACGTTGGGCTCGAAATGGTAGACGTCGAGCTCGATGCCGGTGTTGCCGCCGAGCAGATTGGCGCCGAAGAAGTAGCCGATCTTGCCGCCGAAGACGAGCGACGTGTCGAATGTCAGGTCGCGTGCGTTGCCGTTCACGAATGGCGCGCCGTTCAGCTCGAGCTCCGTCTTCAAGTCTTTGCTCTCGGTGAATGCCGCACCGACGTAGCCCGCCACATAAGGCTCCGCCGCGGCGGGTGACGCTGCGCCGACGACTCCGAGCGCGAGCCCCAGCGCGAAAGCATGGGCCGATCGACGGGTTCTCACCATGAAATCAGAGCATCAACGGGCGCGGGCCGTCAACGAAAACCCGCGTAGATGCGGGCGAAATGGTCGGCGAGGCGAGACTCGGGCTGCCGATACGCCTGTCGGTTTCAGCCAGGGCTCTCCCTGTTACTCCGTGCAGTCGCTCGAATCTTTTCAAGCACTTCGTGGCTGCGGCCGGCCGGTTCGAGCGATGAGCCGCGTGACCATTAAGTTGGAGCAATCACCAGGCCTGACGCTAGCGTGGTTGCATGGCCGAGCGGCAGACGGTCGATGAGCTCCACCGGGCCTATTCAATGCTGGGCGTGCCGCCGATCGCCTCGCCAGAGGAAATCCGTCAGCGCTATCTGCGTCTGTCCAAGCAGTGGCACCCCGACAAGTGGATGAGCGATCCACTCGCGCAGTGGCGTGCGACGGAGAAGATGAAGCGCCTCAACGAGACCGACAGCCTCATCGCGCTGTTCGGAGTCGGCCTCATCCGTGAAAGTGACGCGCGGCTGGACGACATCCGCGCGCTCTCGCGCCACACGCCGAGCGGCGCGGCCTTTGGCTGGCAATCCTGGATCGTGAGCTTCGGTGATGCAGCGGAGCGCGTGCTCGGCCTGCGTGCGCTCGCCGACCTGGTCGTGGCGTGTAGCGACCTGGCCGTCCTCAGGAGACGCGGGTGGCCCCCGCCGTGCTTGCGATTGCGTGCGTACTCGCGATCGTGTGCGGAGCGATCGGTCTGTGGACTCGGCTGCGCTCAGGCGGTGTGCGTCAAACAGGCGTACCGCTGGACGTCATTCTGCTGGCGGCAGGCGCGACGTGGGTCGCTTGGTCTACTAATCCGTGATCGGCGAACGATCTGACGAGGTGGCTCCCCGGGCTGGGCTCGAACCAGCGACCCCCTGATTAACAGTTCGGCGAAAACCGTTCTCAAACTCCGCGACATCTCAGGCGTGCGGCGCAAGTGCCCGAGCTTGCGTCGCATCGCGTCCGGCCGGAATGGACTGGTGGCGCACACGAGGACTCAAGATCGGTCTGCCATAGCACACGCGCAGCACACGCGAGTCGGGATGTCCCCCAAGATGACTATTGGGGGATCCTCCCATAGGCTCCCCGACTCATGGACCGTCGTCGGCTCGACTGACACCGCCATCAACGCTTCGAGGGGCGACGTGTCATTGGTCGAGGAGGGGCAGCGAATGAATCGACGCGCCAGCCTCAGCTTCTAGGACGCGGGGCGGTGATAAGCCACCCCGCCGCTTCGGCTGCTCGCGCGTAACTGTCTCATCGCCCGCGACGGCGGGCGCGCGGGAGGCGATCGATCGCGGAGCATCGGCGATCGAACTGATAGAGGACGAGCGATCATCTGTCGAGCGAGCCGCACCGCGCTCCGACTTTCATGCGAATGGCCGTCTCCAAGAGGTCAACGGCCGCGGCGTCACAATCGACGATCAAACCGACTGTCGTTACGTCGATCGGACGACGCCCCCCTCGTCGGCGGCCTGCCGCAGCAGCTCACACTAATGCGACTCAGGACACCCTAGTCGGTCGCCCACCTGACTGGCGCACGCACGAGCACGCGCCGACGGCCCGGACGAACACGCGGCGACGTAGGGTCATCAGCACGTGTCTGTCACGGTACCAGTCGGGCCGCCGCGCGCAGCTCGAGCACGCGGCGCACACACGCGAACGCGCTGGCGCAGCGGTAGAACACGTCTGCGTCGACTGCGGCCAGGCGCTCGAATGCCTGCTGCGCCGTCTCGGCGTCTTCTATTAAGCTTATTGACGTCGCCGGCGACCTGACCCAACACGCTGAGGAGGGTGGCCACATTGGAGTACGCTGCGCCGCCTGCCTCGCAGGACTGGATCCTTCTCGTACGCCTCCTTGCGGTTGCCGTTCCTGAAAGCCGCATCTTCATCGCAGGTGACCTTTGTGGTGAACGAATCCACGTACTGATACTGAGACGTCTGAGTTTTATCGGTCCACGTGGCCGACCACAGCACCCCACGCACACTCGCCCGACGCCGTGCCAACCGAGGCGACGGGTAGCAGCACGACAACCAGCGAAGCTCTTCGAGCGAGCTGCATCATCGTCTGTCCTCCTTGTTCCGCGTCTCCCACGCCGCGAGCTGCACCGCGGCCCACGGCGTCGCCTCCCACGCCGAGCCGCGGACGATGGAGTGCGCCACCCCGTCACGCAGAACGTCGCGCCCGCGCCGGGCGCCCGATGCCTTGGCGATAACTGCGAAAGGGTTGACGCGCAAGTCCTAGTTCAGGACCGCGAACACGCGCCATTCTGTCGGCACGCCCTTCAGCGCCCGCATTCCCCGATCCTCGAACTCGATGCCGGCGCCAGCAACCAGGTCCTTCACGGTGCTGGTCGCCAGGATCTCGCCGGCGCCGGCCATGCCCATGACCCGGGCGCCGATGTGGACCGCCAGCCCCGTGACGCCCTCCGTACTCATCTCCACTTCGCCGGTATGCAGGCCTGCGCGGATGTCCAGTCCGAGCTGTCGCACGGCGAGACGGATCGCGGCGGCGCAGCGGATCGCGCGAGCCGGCCCGTCGAAGGTCGCGAAGAATCCATCCCCGGCGGTATCGACCTCCCGGCCATGTAGGCGGGCCAGCTCGGCGCGAACGATCCGGTGGTGGGCGGCCTTCAGCTCCTGCCACTTCCGGTCCCCCAGCGTCACCAGGCGTTCTGTGGATCCCACGATGTCGGTGAAGAGGACCGTGGACAGCACGCGATCCACACCCGGCGTTGGACGGACGCCGGTCACGAACTCTTCGACCTCGTCGCACTCCGCATCGTATTCACCGCTCGCCACGCCCCTGTGATCGCCCTTCGCGAACTCGACGTACCGTGCGCCGGGGATGTGCTGGGCGAGATAGCGGCCGTTCTCGACCCTGACATCACGATCGGTGGCGCGGTGCAGGATCAGCGTCGGCACGCGAACGACGGGCAGGACGTGACGGACGTCGATCTCGGTGTTCATGCGAGCGATAGCGAGGGCTGCGCCCGGACTGGCGCTCATGCGTCGCAACATCACGAACTTGCGACGCCCCTCGGGATCGTTAGCGAGGCTTGGTGCGGCAAGGCTCAGATCGGCTTCGTCGCCCCACTGCGCGGCGAGGGAATCGAGGTACGCTTGGCGCTCGGTCTCGGGGATTCCGATGGGGTAATCGGGGGACGACAAGCGCCTGGCGAATGAGCCGTAGAGCACGAGCGCGGTGACGCGGGCGGGATAGGTGGCCGCGAAAAGCAAGCTCATCGGCCCGCCCTCGGACGCGCCATACAGCACGGCACGCTCGGATTTCGCCGCATCCATCACCGCGCGGACGTCGTCCATCCGCTCCTCCAGCGTCGCTACTTGTACCCGATCGGACATTCCGGTGCCTCGCTTGTCGAAGCGGATCAGGCGCGCGAACTTTCCGAGGCGTTCGAAGAAGTGAGCGTTCGCGGGAACGTCCCAGGCAAGCTCGAGATGCGAGACGAACCCGGAGATGAACACGAGATCGCGCGGCCCCGCTCCGCTGACCTGATAGGCGATGTGAACGTCGCCACTCTTCGCGTACCGTATCTCAGGTCGGAGCTCCGGATTCATGTGACCAGCCCCTCGGCTACATCCTGACCCGCAGCGCTCATGATCGCGCTCAAGTGCGGCAACGGCAAGGATGGCGCATAAGGAGCAAGGAGGCCGGTTACGAGCAGCTGCGAGCGCGAATCGACAGGTCTAATTGCGCGAATCGACAGGTCTAATTGCGCCACTTCCGCCACGGGCCGCCCGCTGCAGGGCCCTCCACGGCACGGCTTCCACGCCGTGCCGCCGACGATGGATGGCGCCTGACTAGCGACCAAAGCACGTCGCGCGCCACTGCTCCGCGTCGTAGTCCGTGAGCTGGACGTCCCAGCCGTGTAGCGCCATGCCGCTCACAACGTCGCCGATGCCACGCCAGTCGTCGAGCCACTGGTGCAGCACGCGCAGCTCCGGCTCGGTCGGCGGCACGAGCGCGAACCCGACGGCGGCGCGGAGAAGATGGCCGCGTTCGTCGAGCATGACATGAAGTGTAGCGGAAGCTCTGCTGCTACACTGCTTACTGTGAAGAAGCGCCAGCGAGCGAAGCCAGACAAGGTCCCGCGCGTGATCTGCCGGATCTGCAAGCGGCTGTTCACCGAGCCACGTGCAAGCCTGCAGTGGCACGCGAACGCGCGCGGTCGGGCGACGTGTCCTAACTGCCGCAACTAAGCCTCAACGATTCACCAGCGGCGCCCGCGCGCCGAGTGCTGTGGAATCAGCGTCCCGTCCCCCTTGGCCCGTGCGGGTCCACGCTGTCGGGAAGGCACTTGAAGAACTTCTTGTGTGGCAGTAGATCTTTTGCCATTCCCATAGCGACGTCGCACAGCTTCAGCGATTCATGGGCACTCACCGGCTCCCAGATCACATAGTATTGCGGCTTGGGCGCGGGCTCTTCTTTAGTGGCCTGCTGTCCGAAGGCCTCCATGGACTCCCGCAGGATCCTGTCACGCTTGTATGTCTCGGTTTCCTGATAGCTCACTCCCCACAGCACCCACGCGCACCCGGCGAACGCTGACGACGTGAACACGAGGATCACAACCGCCGCGATGACGAGCACACGAACGCCGAACGTCGTCATGGCCGTACCTCCATCACCGCGCTGCCACCGGTGGCGTCGGCTGTTCGAGTTCGCCCTCCGGGTAATTGTTCGGGTTGGGCGTCGCGCGCATGTTCGGTGCAGCCTCGTAGAGGTTGAGGCTGAAGCTCTCATCCCACGGCGGAAGCGGCCTCGTTGTCGAACAGCCGCACAGCAGCGCGGCGGTGAGAGCTGCAGCGTGGGAGAACCGCATCGAGAGCATGGCTCGGCTCCGCTTCCTGCCTCACTTCGACCGCGCGTTGCGCGCGTACAGCCCGTGATCCAGGCCCAGAGCTATTGCAGGTGGCGGCTAGTTCGATGATAGCTCATCACGGTGATCTAGAGCGATCACGGACGCGAAGCCGACGGCGGCGCGGAGAAGCGGGCGCGGGCGTCGAGTTCCTCTGGTCGGGTCACTCGATGATCTGGTCCGCCCGCAGCAGCAGCGAGGGCGGGATGGTGAGGCCGAGGGCCTTCGCGGTTCTCAGGTTGACGATCAACACGAATTTGCAGGGATGCTCCACTGGCAGATCGCCGACCTTGCCCCCCTTGAGGATGCGATCCAGATAACTCGCCGTCTGACGCCACATCGTGGGAAAGTCCGGACCATACGCCAGCAAGCCTCCGACCTCGGGATATGTCGAGATGGAGTGCTCCCCATGTCGACTGCTCACCGTGGGGACGTAAGATGCGGCGGGAGGCCCCATGGGCGAACACCGGCGGAAGGCAGACGGCCGACGTGTCTTCAGCACGGAGTTCAAGCGGGAGACGGTCCAGCGGATCGTGACCGGGGAGAAGACGGTGGCCGAGCTCAGTCGCGAGCTCGACATCGCTCCCAGCGTAATTCGGAATTGGAAGCGGTTCGCCGAGGCGGGCGCGACGACGGCCGTGCAGGCCAGTGAGGACGTGGTCCCCGCGAGTCACCTGCGGGAGGCTTACGCCAAGATCCGCGAACTCGAGCGCGCGCTCGGCCGCTCGACCGCTCAAAAGGGGCAATTGAATGGCGGAAGCGCGCTCCCGCGAAACCGAGTCCGGCACATGGGAATCCGCAAGGCTGATGTTCGACATCTGCGAGGCGGCGCGCCAGCGTCAAGCCTCTATGATTCATGCTCTAGCGCAGCACGCGCAGACGGTGCGCGATTTTGAACGACTCACGAGCCCGCTCGCCGAGCATACTGCGAGCATCCGCGAGTTGAGAAGATTTATGTCGGGGCCGCTCGAAAACGTAAAGGCAGAGTGCGAAAGATTTAACGATCTGAACCTGTCCCTCGCTGCGGGGCCACTCGCAAGCATTCAAGCTGAGTTCGACAAAACCAAGAATCTCATATCTGGCCTCTCGCTGAGCGACCTGCATCTTCAAATGCCGCGGTTCGATGCTCTGCGGGCGTCGTTTGAATTCCGGCCCACGATGCCAGAAGTTCTGAAGATGTCCGTCCCCGTGTTCGACATTCCATCAATGCTGCGGACCGAAGCACTTACGTCGACTGTTCCGACGTTTCGGTATGCATTCGCCGATAGTCGACATTGCCGATTCGATCCGGTCCGCCGTGCAACCGTCGCCGCCTCGCTCTCGGCAATCAGAGCGTAAGTCGCTCTTGAAAGAGGTGTTGGCCGAGGACGATGAGCGAATAAAGTCACTTTTCAAAGAGGCGATGGACGAATTCATTCAAGACAAGATGCCACCGGCGCAGCCGCCCGAACCGCCGGAGGATACACGACCTTGGCCTGGTCAATATCTGTAAATCCACACTAGGAGTCATTTCAAAAACCCTGGCCGCGGCCCAACGGGCCGCGATCATCTCGGCTGTCCTAGCGTCGTCGCGCAGAATACGAGTAGCGTCCAGCGCGGGCCAGGCCGGCCAAAGCTGTCGTCGCTTTGCAGGGGGCGAGGCGGCCGCCTACAGTCCCGTCCACGATGAGCGCCTCCGACCTTGAGCGCTTTCTCGGCAACGTCGCCATGCCTCCGCTGGCGCCTGGGCTGCGCGTGCATCGTCTCACAACCCGTCGCCAAGATCGCGCGGCGGCGGCTGTGGCACGTGCGGAGCTGCACGATGCTGTGCGCGTGGTCGGACGGCGATTCGCCAGGGCCGGGTGGTAGAAGTAGCACAGCGCCGCAGACTACTCCGCGCCGCGCTCGGTTTCCTCAGTCTCGAGCCGCGCGAGCCGCAACTTCAAGTCCTACACCGCTGCTTCGACACGTGGCAGCGTGCGGCTAGCGACGCCTTGGCGCGGCGGGAGAGGTCCCAGCCGGCACCGCCCGACTTGATGGCGAGCGACGACGCGCCACGGTAGTATCCCGGCGTGCTGCTGCCCGTCCTTCTACCCTGGCCTCGCCTCGCGCTGCTGATCCGGCGCCTTCTCACGACGGAATGGGATCCAGAGGACTGGCCCATCGCGAAGTCGCCGCGCCCTGGCGCTGCGTTGTCAGTTGGCGTGGGCGCTCTGGTGGAATTGATGATCACTTGAACGGACGCGCTACTGTCCCTCGCATCGTTGAAGGCGGATAGACGACGATGAAAAGATCTCTGGAAGCCCTTGTCAAACTCGCCGGGTTCGTCATCGGACTGTACGTCGCGATACGCGTCCTCTCGGCAGAAGCTTGGTATATCGCGACGGCCATCACAGCGGTATGGCTGTTTACAGTCTCCAAGCAACTTGAGCGAATGGTGACAGTCGCTGCCCCGACCCCTGGAGATGTCAGCGCCGCGGTGAAGCTCGCGATCCCGCCCCCATTGAGAGCGAAGTACATATTTACGCCGCAGCTCGATCTCGACAAGATCAGCGAACTCTTGAAGCTCACGACGGAGGAACGCACCGCATTGGAGACCTGCGAACGATGGCCGAGAGGGTTTCAAGTGGATCAGTGGGGCGACGTGCTCCGCTGGCGGTACTTCGTTCGCGGGCAGGACTCTGCGGTTGCCGAGTGGGATACGGAGCGCGACGAGTGGTTGACTTTCTGGGCGGCAAAGCTTGATGCCACCCCGGTCCCCTCGGCCTCGGCCCCTCGTCTGACGTTTGACTGGGCCGAGGGGCAGCTACGTCTGTACGCTGCGAACGGCCGATTTGAGACGAGGGACACGTTCACTATGGGCCCAGAGCTGGATCTCACCGACAGCATTTTGCTGCGGCTCTCATTCCCGGACCTCAACCAGGCGGATCGAGCAGCGTACCGCGACCTGGAACACCAGAAGCTCATGGACAAATATGGCGGGGAATTCCCGAGCAGTTCTGACGATCACGTTGAGCACTTTCATGGAGGCAAAGGCAGCGGCATCGAATGGTATGCGTATGTCTACGATTATCGGCCACAGGTTCTGGGCACCATCGTCAAGCGACGAGTCCGCAACGAGCACGTCATCGAGGCGTGGCGCACACAATACCTCGTCGAATTGGGAAACGATGGGGAACGAACGTGGTTGCCGTCAGACAGGATCGAGCCCGATCAGAACGGCCAGACACAACCGCCGGACGGCTCGGTAGTGCGCCTTAGGCTTGCGCTGGACGATAACGGTAAACCAGAAGTCGTGAGAATCACGCCCTACGGGCAGGTCTACGAGAAGGCTCTCTCCTAAGCGGAAACTTGCCGTCCGCGGCTTTTACCGGCCCGTTCACGGCGCGACCGCCCTGTCACCAACCGCTCGGTTGTTGACAAACCGGGAGAGGGTCATGGGCGTGACCGGCCCCCCGTTGCGGACAAGCATGCGCTCCGACGCGAGAGTGCGGGAGATTGCTCGCAGCGACTGTCCGGACGCGGCCAGGGCCATGACGCGGGCGAGGATCGCTGCTCGGCCAACTTGCGCAAGAGGCGGCCGACTTCCGGGAGTGAACTCATAGGCGCATCAGTGGAACAAATCCCCCTCGCCGGCCGCTTCAGAAACCCGCGCCAATCGGGTGGTCGACTACGCCTCTTTTTGGTGGAACAAAGGATCTCTTTTGTTCCAGTCAGTGTCGGGGCGGAACGTCACCCTTGCCGTAGCCCGTTGAACAAGCGATCCTCCCCGCGTTATGGCCCTGGCCGCTGAACGCGGGCTTCTCAGGGGCGCCGTCGCCATTGCGATGCGGGTGCTCCTCGGCTTGCTCGCCGCCGTGCTGACGCTGACCGCGACGGGGGGCACAGCGGTCGCGGCGCGTGTCGCAGTCCTCATGAGCGCTAAGGTCACCGACTACGACGAGGCGCTCCGCGGATTCAAGGAGACGACGCCTCATCAGATCGTGGCCGTGTACGACATGGCTGGCGATCTCGACCGCGGTCGCAAGCAGCTGGCTGAGATCGAGACCACCGTCAAACCGGACCTGATTTTCGCCGTTGGGATTTGGGCCTTGGAGGTCGTCGTTGGCCGCCCGACCGCAATCCCCGTCGTTTACGCCATGGTGCTCAACCCGCCCAGCGTCATCGGCGCGGACGCGAAGAACGTGACCGGAGCGAGCATGAATGTGCCCGTAGAGCAGCCGATCAAGCTTTTCAAGCAGCTCGGCCCCCAGGTCAAGCGTATCGGCATCATCTACAACCCTGCCAGGACCGGCTACCTGGTCCGACGGGCACAGCGCGTCGCTCGCGATGAGGGGCTTGAACTCGTGACCCGCGAGATCGCCTCCGTCAAGGAGGCCATCGGCGCGCTCGATTCCTTCCAGGAAAGCATCGATGCGTTGTGGATCGTGCCGGACGAGACGATCCTCTCGAACGCTGTCGTTCAGCAGATGCTGCTCTACTCGTACAGGCGGCGGATCCCTCTCCTCGGCCTCTCCGACCGCCACGCCCAGATGGGGGCGCTCTTCTCGCTTTCTTTCGCCAGCGGCGAGGACATCGGCCGTCAGGCGGGCGAGCTAGCGCAAGCGATCCTGGCGGGGCGGGCCCCCGCCGATGTCCCCTACACGACCGCGCGGAAGGTGTACCTGACCGTCAATCTGAAGACGGCGCAGAAGCTTGGTCTAGAGGTTCCCCCCGCGATTCTGACGCGCGCAACCAACGTGATCCAGTGACGCCCATGGCCAGCCGGCTTCGATTTCGCGGTTTCCATAGCTTCGGCGCGCGTGTGTTTTGGACGATCGTGCCGATTGTGCTTGCGGCCCTCGTCTTTCAGGGATGGATGAACGTCCGCGAGCACCGACGCCTTGTGACAGAAGAGTTCGAGAAGCGCGGACTGGCCCTGGCCTCGAACCTTGGCTTCGCCAGTGAGCTCGGCGCGTTCAGCGAGGACCGGGAGCTGTTGTCCGTTGCGATGCGCGGGACCCTCAGGAATCCCGACGTCGCCTACGTGATCATCCATACGGTGGACGGCCGGATCCTGGCGACCGGTGGGCGCGCGATCACGACCGTGAGTGAGCGCGTCGAGCCGCCGACGGCCCAAGCGACCTTCCGACACGTCCAGCGGGCCGGCGACCGCTTCATCGAGTTTGTGTCGCCGATCATCTCCGAACAGAGTTCTACGCCGGACGAGGCCTTGATCGGCGCGCGGGTCCGATCGCTGGGCGGCGAGCCGTCCGCACGGGTGATCGGCGCCGTCACGCTCGGTCTCTCGCTGGCCGGCGTCGAACAACAGGTCAGCGGACTGGCGCGGCTCTGGGGGGGTATCACCGCGATCTTCTTGGGGCTGAGCGCCGTCGTGATCTACGGTTTCTCGCGTCGGATCACGAGCCCCGTCAAGGAGCTGACGCGGCAGGCGCAGAAGATCGCCGCCGGACGTCTGGACGAGCAGATCGCCGTGAACTCTCGCGACGAGATCGGGCAGCTCGCCACCGCCTTCAACAGCATGACGGCGTCCCTGCAGGTCACGATGAACGACAAGGAACGAGCGCTCGGCGATTTGCGCGACCTCAATCGGACTCTCGAAGATCGGATCCGCATCCGGACACTCGAGCTGGAAGAGCGCAGCGGCGAACTGGAGCGCTCCCTGGCGGCGCTAGCGGACAAGAGCCGCGAGCTCGAGGCGGCCAGCCGGCACAAGTCGGACTTTCTCGCAAATGTCAGCCATGAGCTCCGCACGCCCATGAATGCGATCCTCGGCTTCAACGAGCTGATACTCGACCGCGTGTACGGCGACGTCCCGGAGGCGATGCGCCGACCGCTAACCGATGTCCAACAGAGCGGCAAGCACCTGCTTCGGCTGATCAATGATGTGCTCGACCTATCCAAGATCGAAGCCGGCCGCATGCCGCTGGTGCTCGGAGAGTATTCGGTCGCCGACACGGTCGCCGCGGTGCGCGCCTCGCTCGGCTCGCTCGCCTTCGAGAAGGGCTTGGAATTCGTCACCACCGTTCCGGACGACCTCCCCATGGCGTACGGCGACGGCAAGCGCATCATGCAATGCCTGATGAACCTGGTAGGCAACGCGCTCAAGTTCACACGCAAGGGGCGGGTGGAGGTCGCGGTTGAGTTGGCGACCGAAAGCGTGCTGCGCTTCCGTGTCTCCGACACTGGAATCGGCATCCCGAAGGATCAGATCGGACGTCTCTTCACAGAGTTTCAGCAGGGCGATGCGACGATCACGCGCGAGTTTGGAGGCACCGGGCTTGGGCTGAGCATCACCAAGAGATTCGTCGAGATGCACGGAGGCCGGGTGTGGGTCGAGAGCGAGGTTGGTCATGGGTCGACCTTCTTCTTCTCGGTCCCTCTGCGGCTGGAGGGAACCGTCGGATGAGCGCTAAAACGATCCTGTACATCGAAGACAACGAGGTAAACCGACGGCTCGTTCAGGATCTGTTGCGGGCGACCTCCTATCGGCTGCTGGAGGCGCCTGACGGCGAGACGGGCATCGCCATGGCCCGGCAAGAACGCCCCGACCTGATCCTGATGGACGTTCAGCTCCCGCGCGTATCCGGTATCGAGGCAACACGCACACTGCGCAGCGAGCCGGCCACCGCCAACACGCCGATCATCGCGATCACCTCCTTTGCCCTTGCCGGGGACGAGCAGAAGGCGTTGGAGGCCGGGGCGACCGCGTACATGGCGAAGCCGTACAGCCCACGCGATCTTCTGGCACTGATCCGGCGTCTCGCGTCCGAAGGTGGCGAAGTCACGGTATGAAGTCCACCGCGCGGGTCCTCACCGCCGCCCTGCTTGTCCTGGTAGGCGGCTGTGCAGGAACCGACTGGATTGATCGGACGCTGGTGACGGTCGACGTGACAGGGGTGTGGTCTGGCCGAGCGTACATCGCGCACGCGACCACGGACGTTCTCATCGACGTTCGACTTGTGCTGGAGCAGGACGGACCCAAGGTCAAGGGCTCGATTACGCCGAGCGGTTCGATCCCCTGGCGCGTTTCGGATCGGCCACCGACCGAGGGCCGAGTCGACGGCACCGTAGCCGGCGACGTCTTTGCGTTCCGAGAGGCCAATGGGCACATCTCGGGGCATTTGACCGTCAATGGCGACGAGATGAGTGGCGAAATCGTCGAGCAGGTCGCGTACTACGTCGTGCTGCGCCGCGCGCGCTAGATTCGCCTCAGTGTCATCCGAGAATCGCCGAGACGAAACACCATCTCGTCGACCGCGATCGTTCCTTCGATTGACACCTTTTGCGCGAGGCTGCTGGTGTTACACATGCAGTAGCCCCACAACCCTTCGGGTGTCACCGTCGCGTTGATCACTCCGCGAAAACCTACACCTTCTATGGAACCTTGCGCCCATTCGCCGGTCTGCTCGAGGAGGAGACGGACGGGACCGGACGATCCGACGCAACAACCGATCTTCGGCCCAACCGTGGCTGAGCCCACCCATTCACCGCCTGCGCGCGCCAGTGGCGGGGCATCAGGCCGCGACGCCCTGGCGCAACCGAGACTCACGACTGCCACCATCCCGATGATGATCCACCCCATGCCTCGCATGCGCGCCTTCCGCCACCGGTCGGCAAGCATAGAACGTTGCCGGTGATCGCTCAAGACGACAAGACGTTCGTGGCCGAATGCCCCCTCTGGCGCAGTCCCGACCAGTGCGCTAGTGTCCCCGCCGGGGAGCCAGGCGCATGAAGGCAGCAGGCTGGTTCGTCATCGCTGTCGCCCTTGTATTCCAGAGCGGCTGCAGGAGCGCCGACTGGATCGAGCGGACGCTGGTGACGGTAGATGTGACCGGTGTGTGGGAGGGGAACTATATTGCAGCCACTGGCTCTTCGGACGTCGTACTTGTCCTTCAGCAGCAGGGTTCACGAGTGACGGGGCAAAGGAGCTACGTCGGGGCGGGCAGCAACGTCGGCGTCTTCTTGAGGGACGCCGCAATCGAGGGAACCGTCAACGGCGATACGTTCAACTTTCACGACGTAAATAACACGTTTTTAGAAGTAACTCTCATCGTCAATGGTGATGAGATGGCTGGAGTGACGCAAAAGGGTAGTAGATGGCATCTTCGTCGGCGCCCGCAATAGGGTCGTCGCTGCCTGAATTCCTGGCCTCTGGCGCAGTCGCGCCCGGTGCACTACTGTCCCCTGCCAGAACCTAGCGCCAGGAGCTAGATAGACGCATGAGAGCAGCAGCTTGGTTCGTCATCGCTGTCGCCCTTGTATTCCAGAGCGGCTGCAGGAGCGCCGACTGGATCGAGCGGACGCTGGTGACGGTAGACGTGACCGGCGTGTGGGAAGGGAGCTACAGGCGGCACCAATTTTTCCCGCTGACCGATCTCACCTCGCAGGTGACCAACGGTCAGGGCCAGGTGGCCGGTCCATTCATGGCCAACGTGCCGCCGCCGCCCTCGGGCTGGGCCGCCTACACGCTGAACGCGACCACGTCGAGCGGCGTGTTCAACATCACCACCAACGGCGACGGCACGACCGTCAGCTTGCCCTAGCGCGTACGACGCCGAGTGGCCGGGCCGCGAGGGCGAGGGTTTTCCGCCTCGCCCTCTTCGTTTTCGTGGAGCTGCGCGATCCGGTGTGCTGGCAAAGTACTCAGCTCGGAGTCGCGCCGTGCACGTCAATCCGTAAGCTTCCCCTCCTCGTAGACAGTTCGACGGTAGACTTTCCGGGGCCAAGGAGAGGCTCATGCGAAAGTCCCGCTTCACCGAGAGCCAGATCGTCGACATCCTGAAGCAAGGCGAGGCGGGTGTCCCGAT